>Ga0181520_10001060_pt1 | contig 57584 bp, 54 predicted proteins | sample PEATcosm2014_Bin_29_FD_132451 | JGI IMG/M metagenome (GOLD analysis project Ga0181520, IMG submission 132451) | Peatland microbial communities from MTU Mesocosm Facility, Houghton, MI, USA - PEATcosm2014_Bin02_30_metaG | ecosystem: Environmental > Terrestrial > Soil > Wetlands > Peat | place... | reverse complement strand
TGATAAGCCTTGTAAAATGCAAAGAGGGCGAAACTATTTTTGAAGTTAAATATCCGTTATAAGGCTGCATGAAGAAAATTCTTATTATTGATGATGATGAACTTATGAGAGAGACCTTAATCTCTTACCTTTCAAACGAAAATTATTCCGTAATAATTGCCGAAAACGGTAACCAGGGGTTTGAAATAATAAAAAAGGAAAAACCTGATATTGTTATTTCAGATATTAGAATGCCATACCTTAACGGTTTGGAACTTCTCAAGATAATTAAAGAATCCAGTTTTAATATTCCTTGTTTACTTATGACCGCATATGATGACATGGAATCTACAATTAAAGCAATGCAACTTGGTGCATATGATTATTTAGAAAAACCCATCGAAAAAGATAAATTTAATTTTATTATTAAAAGAGCTCTTGAAACAAAAGAATTAAGCGACAGGCTGGAGATAGTAGACCTTGAACGTTATGATAAACCGGATACTTATAATGTACTTGTAGGAAAATCACCATCTATGAGGGATATTGTTAAGAAAATCGGTAGAATTTCTTCAAGCAGGATGACGATTTTAGTTCAGGGCGAAAGCGGAGTTGGAAAAGAAGTAATCTCGAGAATGATCCATAATACAGGAATCACAAAAAATGAACCTTTTATTGCTGTGAACTGTACGGCGCTTGCCGGTTCACTGCTGGAAAGCGAGTTATTCGGGCATGTAAAAGGTTCATTTACAGGCGCCGTCAGGAATAAAAAAGGAAAATTTGAGTTATCCGGAAAAGGAACAATTTTCTTAGATGAAATCTCAGAAATATCGCCAGACATTCAAGTGAAATTACTAAGGGTAATTCAAGAGAAAGAATTTGAAAGAGTTGGAGATGAGATATCATTACCAATAGAGTCAAGAATCATTGTGGCAACCAATAAGGATCTTTATAAGTTAGTTTCTGAAGGCAAGTTCAGGGAGGATTTATATTACAGGTTAAATGTTTTTAAAATTAATATTCCTCCGCTCAGAGAAAGAAAGGAGGATATTCCGGAACTTGTTGTTAATTTTCTGAATAAAATTAACCGGGAACTTCATAAGAATGTGCACAAAGTTCCATATGATGTAATGGAAATATTAAAGAATCACAATTGGGATGGAAATGTACGGGAACTTGAGAATACTCTTCAGGAAGCAATTGTTTTAACAAAAGAAGACGTTTTGGAGAAGGAGTACCTTTTTCTTAGAAATTCAAAAAATAACATTGATTTCTCCGGAAAAGAAAACATGTCCCTTGTTGACGTTGAAAAGGAACATATTCAACTTATATTAAATAAGGTAAATTGGGATAAAAAAGAAGCATGCAGGATATTAAAAATTTCCAGGCCTACACTTAATAAAAAGATAAAAGATAATAATATAGAGTTTCCGAAAAATATTTTTTGACACGTATAAAGCAAATGGGAGTTGAATTGACCGTTATTAATAATGTTCAAGTGAGTTAGGTTTTCTGAATTAAAGTCCTTCATGATATTTGATACAATTGAACAATTAACTTTATTAAAAATAATTCCGGTTAGATATATTCGTAGTAAAAAAGCATCAATTATGTTAAATTATTAGAACTTATTTTATAATTTTATAAATATGAGAACCTTATGGAATTAATAAAAAAAATAGACAATTACACAGCAGTAGTAGGAATTATCGGACTTGGATATGTCGGCTTGCCGCTGGCACTTGAATTTGCCGGTAAAGGCTTCACAGTATTGGGATTTGATATTGATAATGCAAAAATCCCTGTCCTTAATAACGGTAAAAGTTACATTAAACATATTAAAGAAGAAAAAATTAAAAATGCGGTTGAAAGTAAAAAATTTTCTGCCACTTCGGATTTTACACGTTTAACTTTATGTGATGCGGTAATTATTTGTGTACCTACTCCGCTGGATGAACATAAAGAGCCGGATTTAACATATATAGTAAATTCAGGCAAACTGGTTGCGGCTAATTTCAGAAAAGGACAACTTGTTGTTCTGGAATCTTCTACTTATCCAGGTACAACCGAAGAAATTTTACTTCCAATGCTGGAAGAATGTCAAAACGCTGCCGACTTACAAAATGATAAAAATTCAAATGATAAATTAATTGTAGGAAAAGATTTTTATTTAGCATTCAGCCCTGAACGTGAAGATCCAAATAATCCTGATTTTTCTACAGCTACGATTCCCAAAGTTGTTGGTGGAGTTACACAGGACTGTCTTAAAGCTGCGATTGCTTTGTATAATAAGATAATTGTAAAAACAGTCCCGGTATCATCTCCAAAGGTTGCTGAATCGGCAAAACTATTGGAGAACATTTACAGATCTGTGAATATTGCTCTTGTGAATGAACTTAAAATGGTATTTGACCGTATGGATATAGATGTTTGGGAAGTTATTGAAGCGGCTAAGACCAAACCTTTCGGTTTTCAGGCTTTTTACCCGGGGCCCGGGTTAGGAGGGCACTGCATTCCTATTGATCCATTTTACCTGACATGGAAAGCGAGGGAATACGATATAAATACCCGTTTTATTGAATTAGCCGGAGAAGTTAATACATCAATGCCATATTACGTTGTTGAAAAAATATTTGAAGCGTTAAACAAGAATAAAAAATCTTTAAACGGAGCAAAAGCATTAATTTTGGGTGCATCATATAAAAAGGATATTGACGATATGCGGGAGTCCCCCACTTTAAAATTAATTGAAATTCTAAGGGAGAAGGGGGCTATAGTAGATTATAATGATCCGTATATACAAAAACTTCCTGCGACAAGAAAATATAATTATAATATGACATCAGTGGAATTAACAAGAGAAAATCTTGCCGAATATGATTTAATACTTCTGAGTACCGACCATACTTACTATAAAGAGAATGCAGAATTCATTTTTGAAAATTCAAAACTTATTATTGATACCAGGAATGTCTTTTCTAAAAAAGATGACGGTTCAAAAGTGAGTGAAAAATTATTTAAAGCATAGAGGAATAAAATGAAAGTCCCGTTACTAGATCTAAAAGCGCAATACGCAACACTTAAAAGTGAATTAGACAAAGCCCTGATAAAAGTTGCGGAATCACAGTATTTTATACTTGGTCCGGAAGTTGAAAAATTAGAAGAATCAATAGCAAATTACCTGGGAGCAAAAAAAGCTGTAGGTGTATCTTCAGGAACAGATGCATTATTAATTGCTCTTATGGCACTGGATATTCAACAGGGAGATGAAGTTATTGTACCGGATTATTCTTTTTTTGCAACTGCAGGAGTTGTCTCAAGGTTAAATGCAGTCCCTGTATTTGTTGATATTGACCCTGTTACATTTAATATAGACTATAAAAAAATCGAACAAAAAATTACATCTAAAACGAAGGCCATTATTCCGGTTCATTTATACGGCCAAAGCGCCGAAATGGCGGGTCTTATGGATATAGCTGAAAGACATAAATTAAAAGTTGTTGAAGATTGTGCACAGGCAATAGGTGTTCAATATAAAGACAACAAATATGTGGGTACTATCGGAGATATTGGCTGCTTTTCATTTTTCCCGAGTAAAAATCTTGGGGGTTACGGTGATGGAGGAATAGTTGTTACAAATGCTGTAGAATTAGGCGAGAAATTAAAAATACTTAGAGGTCACGGCGCTAAACCAAAGTATTATCACAAAATAATAGGCGGTAACTTCAGATTAGATGCAATTCAGGCCGCAGTATTAAATGTTAAGCTTCCTCATTTGCAGAGTTGGTCCGCTAAAAGAAGAACCAATGCTGAGTTATATACAAAATTATTTAAGGAAGCCGGGCTTTCTGAGGGGGAAGGTAAAATTACGTTTGATAAAAATAATTCCGTCCTGTTGCCGGAAGCTGTTTTTAAACCGGCAGAGGGTTCTGAACAGCAAATAACAAATTACCATATTTATAATCAGTACATAATCCGAGTGGGTAAGAGGGACGAATTACTTAAATATCTTAAAGAAAACGAAATAGGATGTGAGATATATTACCCGGTACCATTCCATAAGCAGGAATGCTTTAAGAATTTATATGGCAACTCAACAGAAGGATTTGAGCATTCAGACTTCGCAGCAGAAAATTCTTTGGCGTTACCAATTTATCCAGAACTGACAAATGAGCAAATTAGCTATGTAGTGAATACAATTAAAAATTTCTTAAATAAAGCCTGAAATTCTATAATGGATTATAATAGTAAGATTAAAGTTGCTATCATCGGAGCAGGGCGCTGGGGTTTCAACCATGTTAAAACAGCAGCAGAAATATTAAACCCGGCATCAATTATAATTTGTGACAGCAGTAATAAAAGCCTTAAAAAAGTTAATGAGTTTAAACCGGATATTATTACAACAAATAATATTGACGATGTAACCGCCGATAATAAAATTAATGCGGTAATCGTAGCATCTCCAGCCGAAACACATTATTCAATTGCCAAAAGAATGCTGAAAGCAGGAAAAAATGTATTGGTTGAAAAACCGATTACTCTTAATACAACGGATGCAGAAGAACTTCTTAACATAAGCAGTACATTAAAATTGAAATTGATGGTTGGGCATATATTGCTTTATCATCCTGCAGTACTAAAGATGAAAGAAGGAATTGAAAAGGGAACATTAGGCAGACTGCAATATATATACAGCAACAGGCTAAATCTGGGGGCTATACGAAGCGAAGAAAATATATTATGGAGTTTTGCGCCGCATGATATTTCATTGATACAGTATTTTACGGGCAGTAATCCGGTTAAAATAGATGCGCATGGCGCAGTATTTCTACAGGAAGGTGTAGAAGATACAACCTTAACATACCTGGAATACCCGGGTAATATCCGAGCGCATATATATGTAAGCTGGCTTCACCCTTTTAAGGAACAGCGATTAGTTGTAGTAGGTGAGAAAGGGATGTATGTGTTTGAGGATAGCGCAAAAACGGAGAAGTTGAAGTTCTATTCAAAAGGGTTCAGGAAAGTAAACGGATCCCTGGAAAAATTTGAGGAAGATTATAAGGTTATAGAATTTGAAAATAAATCTCCGTTAAGGGAAGAACATCTTCATTTTTATAATTCAATAGTAAACAATATGGAGCCGTTAACAGACGGCAGGCATGCTCTTGAGGTTTTGAAAATATTAGAAGAAGCTACACGGTCACTAAGACGTAAATCTGATTCACAAGCAGCTCTTTCACTTCTGGATAATTAATACATTAATAAATCATTAAAGAAATTATATGGAAAATAAAAAATATTATATTAACGAACATGCAGTTGTAGATGATAATGTTGAAATTGGCGAAGGGACTAAGATCTGGCATTTTTCACATGTACAAAAAGGGGCAAAGATAGGCAAATCCTGCGTTCTAGGACAGAATGTAAATGTTGCCAATAATGTTACTATAGGCAATTTCTGTAAAATTCAGAACAATGTATCAATATATGAGGCGGTAACATTAGAGGATTATGTATTTTGCGGGCCTTCAATGGTATTTACAAATATTCTGGATCCAAAGTGCAAGTATCCTCAGGTTGGTGAACAGTATTATATAAAAACTTTAGTGAAAGAAGGGGCTTCTATTGGAGCGAATGCAACAATTGTATGCGGCCATACACTCGGTAAACATTGTTTAATTGGTGCCGGCGCAGTAGTTACCAAAGATGTACCTGATTATGCGCTCATTATCGGTAACCCGGGACGCATAGCAGGATGGGTTTCCGAGGCCGGTAAAAAATTGAAATTTGATAAAGACAATGTTGCTTTTTGTGAAAAATCAGGGAAGAAATACAGACTTGAAAATAACCGTATTAAAGAGGAGTAATAATATATCTTGTTAATCATACTAAACAGATAACATAGTATTTATAATTAAAAATCTATTTATACTTTATAAATATCCATTTTTAACAATACTTTCTGCAAGTTTAATAAAAAAAATTTATTAAATCCCAAATGCGTCTCATAGAAATTAAAAGTTTTTGATTATTATTAGCGCCTTATTTTAATAATATAAGAAAAGGACTTATAATCAAAAAAATCTACAGAATATTTAATCGGAATAATAATTTAATAAAGGTATTAATATTATATATAGCTTTAGGATTTGCAAATCCTCAACGCTTCATATTTGCACAAGAACTTCCCAGTTATCAGATAAATGATGTTATTGTAACAGCCTCCAGAACTCCGACTTCATTTTCAGATCTAACAAGCAGTATAATTGTAATCGGGCCTGATGAAATAAAAAATGCACCCGTTAATAGTGTGGAGGGATTATTGCAATATGCCGCAGGAGTAGACCTTGCGCAAAGGGGAATTGACGGAGTTCAGAGCGATGTAAGTATTCGGGGAGGCTCGTTTGAAGAAACTCTTATAATGATTGACGGAATCAGTGTAACCGATCCACAAACCGGGCACAATAGTATGAATCTCCCTGTGTCTTTAGACCAGATTCAAAAGATTGAAATTCTTGAAGGCCCCGCCTCCAGTATTTACGGCGCTGAAGCCTTTAGCGGGGTAATAAATATAATTACTAAAAAAGGAACGGATACAACTCTTTCTCTGGAGACAAGCGGAGGACAGAACAGCTATTATGACGGATCTGTTTCCGGCGCATATCCCATCGGTATAATTAATAATCATTTTACATTGTCTGAACAGAAATCGGACGGGTATGCATATAATACCGAATTTGATATTAAAAATTTCTCTTATGGAGCATCAGTAAACAGCGGCAGTAATAATTTGAATTTGTTTTTTGGTTATAATGACAAAAAGTATGGTGCAAACAGTTTTTATTCCGTATTATTCCCGAATCAATGGGAGCATACAACTACAAAACTTGCTGATATAACCGGGGAATTTGGTGATGGAAACTTTTCAGTATCTCCCAAATTATATTGGCGTAGGAATGACGATAATTATTTGCTGGATTATGAAGTACCTACATTTTATCAGAATATTCATCAGACAAATATATTTGGAGGCGAAATCCAGGCTTCTGCTGCTTCAGCTATAGGCATTACTACATTTGGCGGTGAATATAATACAAATAAAATAGTAAGTACCAATCTTGGCGATCATTCAAGGGAAATCGGAGGCTTTTTTGCCGAGCAGAAAATAATACCTATTGACACTTTTTCAATAACTGCGAATGCTTTCCTTTATAAATACCCTGGTATTGATTGGAAAATATGGCCGGGTATTAATACGGGGTATAACATCTCCGATGATTTAAAGTTATTTGGTTCAATCGGCAAGGCATTTCGCGTTCCGAGTTATACGGAGCTATACTACACTTCTCCGACAAGTATTGGAAATCCTAATTTGCAACACGAAGAAACTTTAGACTATGAATTCGGTGCTAAATCCTTGCATGAATTTTATGATATGAGAATTAGTTTTTTTTACAAAAAAGGGAAGAACTTAATTGACTGGGTAAGGCAGCTTGATACCGAGCCATGGAGGGCGGAAAACATTACAAAAATAAATACAACCGGGGCAGAAATTAATTTGGAATTTAAAACTGCATCGATGATAAAAGGCTTTCCAATATATAAAGCTGGAATTGACTATACTTATCTTAACTCAAGTCAGCTTGCCGACCAATATCAGTCGGAATATCTCCTGCAATACTTACGCCATCAAATGATTGCCGATATCCAAAATTTCTGGTGGCTGGATATAAACCAAACCTGGGATATCAGGTATGAAAACCGGGTGAATGCAGAAGCTTACTTTTTGGTTGATACACAAATATCACGGAGTATTTATGATTGTGAATTATTTTTAAAAGCTACGAACTTATGTAACAAATCATATTACGAAGTAAGCGGGGTACCTTTACCAGGCAGGTGGATTACAGCGGGCATAAAATTTAAAATAGGGAAATAACAGCAAATAAATTTATATATCTTTAATTTTAAAGTAAAATAATAATTATTTTGTATAAAATTTATTTTAAGAGTTATGATTGAACCGGATAACAAATACATAGATATTACAAAAGAAATAATATTAAGCCTTGTGGATAGAGAAAAAATTCCTGTTTTTTTATATGGATCAAGGGCGGCAAATAATGCAAAACAAGATTCCGACATAGATATAGGATGATGGAGCCCGGCAAATATTAACGCCAACCTGATAAGAAAGATTAATGATGCAATTGAAGAATCGGTAGTGCCTTATCATATAGACATTACAGATTTTACAAAGGTTAGCCCAAAAATTATAAAAATAGCAACGGAAAAAATAGTTATATGGAACAAAGGGATAGATTTCAACTTAATCTTGAATCATTAATCAAGGCCTTAGCCGGCTTTGAAAATTCTCTGAACATTAATTTAGCGGATTACAATAATGAAGTTCCCGATGCTATAAATAACGGCAGGATACAAAAATTTGAATACAGTAGCGAACTTACATGGAAAGCAATTAAGAATTATTTGTATAATGTGCACAGCATTGATGCCAAATCTCCAAAACAATCTATCAAGGAATTTTACCTTTTAAAAGAGATATCCTGGGAAGATTATGAGACATTGCTAATTATGCTTGATGACAGAAATGAGCTTAGTTATATTTATAATGAGGATTACTTTGATGATATCCTTAATAAATTGCCCAGCTATTTAGTTGTTATCAAAAAAGTGGAAAAAATTCTGAATGATGCAGAATAACCCCAAATAAAATTATTACCTTTCTATAATAATATAAATATATTTATCTTACCGTAACTTTTCATCATCTCATTTGTCTATTTATATAAACGAATGAATAAAATTATTCTGCAACATAAAAAACAAAATATACAGCTTTCCGGTGTGTATGAACTATATTCCGCAGATTTATTCAGGTATTCATACAGCATTTTGAAGAACAGGGAAGAGGCAGAGGATGCTGTGCAAGAAGTCTTTGTTAAATATGCTGAGAATGAAAGTTCATTCAAAGGAGATTGCAGTTATAAAACATGGCTTCTGGTTATTGCAAGGAATTACTGCTTCAACAGGATAAAAAATAAAAATTTCAATAATGCGGCTATAAATGATGATGGTTTTGATGGAATCTTTAATCCTGATTACGATATGAATATTTCATTAAAGGATGCGCTTCTAAATCTAACGGAAGAATACAATGAATTGATTTATTTGAGGGAGTATGAGGGATTTTCTTATATGGAGATAGGCGCGATTACAAAACTCAGCCCGGAAAATGTTAAAATAAAGCTGTTCAGGGCGAGGCAAGAGTTAAGAAAAATATTGAAAGGAAAAGCTTAAGATGAAACATTATGATTTAGAGATAAGCCGGTTTATTGATAATGAGTTATCAGCAAATGAGCAGAAAGAGCTATTTTCACACCTGTCAAATTGTGAAGATTGCGGGAAAATACTTTCGGATTTTATGGAGATGAAACAAAATTCCAGGTCATTTTATGAAAATCTTAGTGTTGTGTTGAATAAGACATTTGATTTGCCTTTTGGGACGACTCAAAAGAAAGGAGAGAAACTTTACAAGTTACTTTTTTATTTTTCAGCGGCTGCATCAATTATACTGGGAGCAATGTTTTTGTATAAGTCGACATCCGTCGTTAGACTTGAAACTAAATATTCTGCACTTGAACTAAAATATCTCAGAACTGATATAGCTAAAAACAACAGTCACCAAAATGATTTTAATAATAAATCAAAAATAATCGACATAACTTCAAAAGAGAAAAGTGAGCTATCTGTTCAAAAAAATTACGGTACCAGTCAAAAAAAGAATAAACTCAAAATCATAACTAGTATTAAGTCAGAAAAGAATTTACCTCCGGCCGATGTGAAAAATGGTTATTCCAAATTATCCCAGAGATCCCAAGAAATACAGATTGTGCAGGTAACGAAGAATGATTTCCTAACACCTCAAGTAGTGGGTAATTAAAATGAAATATCTAATTTATGTAGTTATTATTGTTTCGATTACTATTAATGTCCTATATGCTCAATTTGATGATTATTATCTGGATTTCAAAGCTGATATAAAATCCAATGACGGAAAACAAATATTTGTTCTATTTAACCGCGGAAATGTTAATGATGGAATTGACGGCTATATTCTTATAACGAGGGCTAAGCATAATATTGAAGGAAGTATACAAAAAAGCGGTTTTAATTTTCTTGATCCTAAAATATTTGAACTTGGGATAGAAAAACTTCGCAGGAAGTGGGTGGAAAATAATTTTCCAATAAAAGATATTGAATCGATGACAAATGGCGTTGATGTTGAGAAAGTATATACATTCGAAATAACGCCTGAAATATTGAATATCCATAGCGATACTTTGAGCTTTTACATAAAGGGCGCCTTTTACAACCTTGCAAAGCCAAATGATAATTTAGACTCATTAAACCTGAAATACAATATAAATTTCAGTTATAAACTATTAAAGATACCATTTAATAAAACCGTCCCACTGGATTTTGCTAATGAACAGTTTATGGATTACAGCTGCTCAATCATATTCACAAAAATCAAAAAATCAGAAGAATATTTGAGCATACACAACAACCAGTATCTGTTTGATGGGATTAAACAATCCGATGCAGAATCCGAATTGCCGCCAGATATCCGATTTAAAATCGAGGCAGAATACTTGAGAAATAAAGCAAAAAATCCGGCAGAATTGATTGCTATTTCACCAGATAATTATTTACTGAGAGTTAAGCAGCATTCACTTAAGCCTTTTAATACTTTAGTTGAAAAACAGTATGCTATTAATGCCGGATTACCTGTCGAAGCTTACAATACGGAGTTAGTATTCCCTTTTCAGTTATATAATGATGAAAAGTCCGAACTTTATGAAAACTATAAAACGAAAAAAGAAATATTCCAATCAAAATGTAATGTTATAGTTGTTCCAATATCTTTAGATGATGATACACTTACTGCAGATATCTTTTTAAATTATTCTAAAATTACCCTTGACAACATCCCGAGATGGACACCGATAAAAAAGAGAGTAAAAATTATTCAGGGATTTCCTCTGGCTATAAATCTTCCGAAAGAAAATTGGAGTGCTAACTTTGTAAGAGATGATGAAAAGTACGACATATACGGCTACTCCGATTTTGAAAGATATGTTAATGAATATCTTATTATATCATTTGATTCAGTAAAACAAACTAAAGGAGATTTAAAATGAAAAAGTTATTATTATCAACTCTTCTTGCAGCATCTTTAATTTTTGCCCAGGAAAATAGCAAAGGTAGAATTAACCTGGTATTTAACGGCGAAAAAATAGATATCCCTATTAGTACCGTTACAATAATGAAGCAGAACAATATACTCGTAAGTGCAAGAGCAGAACATAATGATAGTACTATTCAACAGGTTGTATCACTGGAGATAGGATTGAAAAATCTTTCTTCAGGCGATAGTGTTTTAACTTACCCTATAACAATAAATATTAATGTAAAAAATATTTTAAAAAATAGCGGTAAAAATTTGACATTTAGTTATAACGAAAATGGGGCTAAAAGTGGAAACGAGAAGAATGATTTTGCATCTTATGGCGTCTATAGTAGGGGCGAAAGCTTAAGCTGGAATATAAACAGGTTACAGCTATCTTTCAATATAACAGACGTTATTTATACTCGTAAAGAATTAAAAATAACAGGTAGCTTCAGTGGAACATTTGCTTCAGAGGTAGCGCCAAAGGGGCAGACTGCCGATATAAAAGACGGCAAGTTCGAAATAATTTTATAGTCCTTTGTTCTCTAATTCATCCCGGAGGCCAGGACATTTTTCGTCCGCCGAGTAAGTGCATGTGGAGGTGGTAAACATCCTGTCCTCCGTTATTACCGCAATTAAAGACAAGCCGGAATCCATCCTCATCGATTTTTAAATCCTTTGCAAGTTTATTTGCGGCATCAAAAAGCTCGCCTAAAAGCTGAGCATGTAGTTTCCCATCTATTTCGGTTACTTTAGCAATTTCTATTTTAGGAATAATTAAAATGTGTACTGGCGCCTGCGGGTTTATATCCTTGAATGCCAGAATATTATCAGTTTCAAAAACTATATCTGCCGGGATCTCCCTATTAATAATTTTTGAAAAGATAGTATTTCCCATAACCGTAAACCTCCGCTTAAATTATTCCGATTTTTCGATTCCGTATTTTTTCATTTTGTTATACAAATGACTTCTCTGAATGTCCAGCACTTCTGCAGTTTTACTTATGTTCCAGTCATTTGACTTTAATTGCTTAATTATAAAGGCTTTTTCGGCTTTATCCTTAAATTCCTGGAAAGAATTACTTGTATCTATAATATCTCCTAAAGAGCTTTTTCCACCCGGCAATAAAAGTTCAATGTCTTTAACTGTAAGTTCTTTTTTATCTGTAAGGATGATAATTCTTTCAACTGCATTTCTTAATTCCCTTACGTTACCGCTCCATGAAAATGATTGAAGGAACTTCAAAGCATCATCTGTAAATTTAACGGGAGATTTTTTATGCTTTGTTATAATATCGGTCGCAAAATGATTAACTAATATTGGTATATCTTCAATCCGCTCCCGTAGAGGGGGAATTTGAATTGGTATTACGTTAAGTCTATGAAAAAGATCTTCACGGAAATTTCCTTTCTCAATTTCTTCAGGCAGATTTTTATTAGTTGCCGCCAGTATTCTTACATCTACTTCAATTTTTTTAGTGCCTCCAACACGTTCAATTTTTCCGTCCTCAATTGCCCTTAAAACTTTGGCCTGTGCCTGAAGGCTCATATCGCCAATTTCATCAAGAAAAATAGTACCCTTGTTAGCATTCTCAAATTTCCCGATCCTTTGCTGAAAAGCCCCGGTAAATGAACCTTTCTCATGTCCGAATAATTCCGATTCAATTAATTCATTCGGTATTGCGGCGCAGTTAACTTCTACAAAAGATTTGTCTTTCCTGGAACTTTTATTATGAAGAGCTCTGGCAACAAGTTCTTTACCTGTACCGTTTTCTCCTGTAATCAGTACCCGCGTGTCAATGGGTGCAACACGGTTAATAATTTCAAGTATGCCTTTTATGACTTTACTGTTGCCTAAAATTTCAGTATTAGCTTTAAGAGATTGTTTTATTTCGGAGTTTTCGTTTAATAATTTATCTTGTTCAACAGCATTCCTAACGCTGATCAAAAGTTTATCCCTGTCGATCGGTTTTTCTATAAAATCAAATGCGCCAAGTTTTGTTGCTTTTATTGCATTTTCAATACTGCCATGTGCGGAAATTACAATTACAGATGTGGAAGAATTATTTTCCTTTATTTTATTAAGAACTTCAAAACCGTTCATTTCAGGCATTTGAATATCAAGCAGCAGGCATGAAAATTTATTTGCGAAAAGTTTTTCAAGTCCCTGGTTTGTACTGGTAGAATAATCAACATAATAATCCTCATAATCGAGGATCATTTTTATACTTTCGCATATTTCTTTTTCATCGTCTATAATTAAAATTGAGCTCATAAGTGAAATCTTAAAAATAATAGTGAACGAATTATCATTACCTGTGAAGGAAGAATACTCTTGTCCTTTGTCAACATTTCCCCGAATAAGTTACCTAAAGTATTCGTCTGCAAATCCCTTTGGTCTATTGCGTCCTGAACTTCGAAATTTTCCTCAAAAACCTCCACAAAATAACCAATTAGATCGCCTAAATCAAAAAAGTTTTGAGCATAAGATATATATGCGCTTCCGAAAAAATGTGCAAGTTTATCTTTGTCGCCGTAATTATCCATGGGTGTATCAAAGAAAAAACGCCTGGGCAGATTATTATTTTTCCCTCTATATGTGCTATCCGGTGCGCAGGGCAGCCGGTATACAACTATACAATTAATAAGGGGAATTCTAACATGAACTTTGTTATAGGGTATTACAGCAAAAGTTAATTCAAACAATGTATTCAAATAATCGAAGTTTTCATATTTGAGCATTCTGAGGTAAATAGTATCGGCCAGAGCTAAATCAGTGTTTGTTTTTTTCAGTTCCTTAAAATAATCGGAAGAAATGAATGTGGAAATATAATTTATTGCTTTGGACATTCTGCTTTGTTGAGGGGATGAACTTGAACTGGCAGAGATTGTTATGATTAATAAACATAATAAAAAGTTTGCTTTGAATAAACGCAAAGGATCAAAATTCATTAAGTCTGAATAACTCCAACATTGAACTTAGAAATATTGGGATTATTATTCGCAACTTCAATAGCTAAAGAAATATATTCTCTTGTTAGTGCAGGGTCAATAATTTCATCAATCCACATTCGTGCGGCAGCATAAAGAGAAGTGCTGGTTTTATCATAAGATTCGGATATACCGGCAATAAGCTTTTTCCTGTCAGTTTCGCTAAAATTGAGCAGGTTTTGTTCTTCATCTCTTTCCACTTGTTTCAATTTTATATCCAGAAGGACGCTGCTTGCCTGTGCGCTGCCCATAACCGCAATTTTAGCATTTGGATAAGCAAATATAAATCTTGGGTCATAAGCCCTGCCGCACATTGCGTAATTACCTGCTCCAAAGCTATTGCTAATAATTATTGTAATTTTGGGAACAACTGAATTTGCGACCGCATTCACCATTTTTGCACCATCCTTAATAATACCCCCATGCTCAGCCCGGCTACCCACCATAAACCCGGTAACATCTTGAAGAAAAATCAACGGGATTTTTCTTTGGTTACAATTCATAATGAAACGTGCAGCTTTGTCCGCACTGTCGGAATAGATTACACCGCCAACCTGCAATTCGCCCGTTTCCGTTTTTACATTATTCCTTTGATTGGCCACGATACCAACGGCCCAGCCATCTATTCTTGCATAACAAGTAATCAGTGTTTTCCCATACCCTGCTTTGTATTCGTCTATTTCAGAATTGTCAATTATCCTCGAAATTATTTCATACATGTCATAGGATTTTAATGTGTCTTCTGGGAGAAATCCGTATATTTCTTCCGGGGAATAAAGCGGAGGTTTGCTTGTTGAACGGTTAAATCTTGCCTTTTGCAATTCTCCGAATTTTTCTGTTAGTTTTTTTATCTGTGACAAGCATTCCTGATCATTTTTCATCTTATAGTCAGTTACTCCGGAGATATTAGACTGTACCCTGGCACCACCAAGATTTTTATTTTCGATCACCTCCCCAATAGCCGCTTTTACTAAATGCGAACCAGCAAGAAAGACGGATCCTTCGCCTTCAACAATCAAGGCTTCATCACTCATTATTGGGAGATAAGCGCCGTCGGCGATACACGGACCCATAATAGCAGCAATCTGTGGAATACCCATAGAAGAAATTTTCGCGTTATTTCTGAATATTCTTCCAAAATGTTCTTTATCAGGAAAAATTTCGTCCTGTAGTGGAAGAAAAACTCCGGCGCTGTCAACAAGATAAATTACAGGCAAATAGTTATCCATAGTTATTTCCTGTGCACGGAGATTTTTTTTTACTGTAATCGGAAACCAGGCACCTGCTTTCACAGTGGCATTATTAGCTACAATAACATAAAATTTATTATTAATATTACCGATTCCGAATATAGTACCGGAGGAAGGTGCTCCGCCGTATTCAGTATACATATTGTGTGCTGCAAAGTTACCCAGTTCATAGAATTTTTTCCCATCATCCTCCAGAGTCATTATACGTTCCCTTGCCGTTAGTTTACCCTTCCTTTTATGTTTTTCAATTGCTTCTTTCCCGCCGCCCAATTTTATTAGATCTTTTTCGGCTGCAAGCTTCCTCAAAAGATTTTTGTAATTATCCTGGCGGCGTAAATAAGTCTCATTTTCTTTAACCGGGGTCCCAATTATACTCATAAGTTTTTTTAGATTATTTATCTTTCAGCAATTCTCCGGCAATAACAATTCTTTGTATTTCCGAAGTACCTTCTCCTATGGTTAATAACTTTGCATCGCGGTAAAATTTTTCAACGGGATATTCTTTTATATAACCGTATCCGCCGAATATCTGAACTGCTTCATTTGCAGCTTTCTCTGCTGTTTCACTTGCAAAAAATTTTGCCATTGCAGCTTCTTTTCTGTTAGCCTTTCCGCAATCTTTCAAAATTGCAGCACGGTAAGTCAGCAGTCTGGCTGCTTCTATATTTGTGTGTATGTCTGCAATTTTAAACTGTATAGCCTGAAATTCATTTAAAGATTTGCCAAACTGTTTTCTAATTTTGCTGTAGGAAAGGGCAGCATGCAATGCTCCCTCTGCCAGACCCAGGCTTAAAGCGGCTATGGTAACTCTCCTGCCCTCAAGAATCTGAAGAGCCTGTGTAAATCCTTCATTTTCATTTCCAATTAAATTTTTTCCCGGCATTCTGCAATTATCAAATAATAATTGTGTTGTATCACTTGCCCTCATACCGAGTTTATTTTCTTTTTTCCCAACTATAAATCCATCATTACCTTTTTCCAGTATAAAGGCAGAAATCCCTTTTCTTCCTTTACTTTTATCTGTGATAGCCATTATTACGACAGTCTCACCTACAGTTCCATGCGTAATAAAGGCTTTATTTCCATTAAGGATATAGGCGCCTTCAACTTTCTCAGCCGTAGATTCTAAACCTGCGGCATCACTACCCGATGATGCTTCGGTCAGGCCCCAGGCCCCGATTTTTTCCCCTGAAGTTAAATCCGGTAAGTACTTTTGTTTTTGTTCTTCATTCCCGAATTTAAATATATGATTAGTACATAAACCGTTATGGGCTGCAACAGATAGTGCAATTGAAGGGTCAACTTTTTCTAATTCTTCTATTATAATGACCAAATCAATGTATCCAAAGCCGGCGCTTCCGTACTTTTCGGGTATCAGTACTCCAAGGTATCCAAGTTCACCTAGCTGCTTCATGATGTAATGAGGGAATTCCTGAGCCTCATCGTACCTCATTATGAACGGGCGATTATTTTTTTCGGCATAATCCCGTATAGTATTCCTAATTACCAATTGATTTTCATTCAAGTCAATAAGGAAGGCATTCTCCATTACTTCCATTGGATAATTCCTTTCAATTTATTTTGCAAGCACTCCATTCAGTTTTTGCTGAACGGATAAACAATTTATGAGAGTCTTGTAGACTATATAGAAATAAGGAATAGTTTAATTTATGTAAGTTAAAGCTGATTTTTAAAATTTTCTATGATCTGGTCGGCAATGCGATATGGAGATAAACTGTTAATAGTAACACTTTCTAAAGTTGAATTAAGATAATTGTTCCCGTTTTCGTTCCAAAGTTTATTCTTTATTTTATCTTCAACAATTTCTTTGATTCTCATCTTGGCCTGTTGAGATCTTCTTTTTATCAAACAGTTTTCTTTTATTAGATAATTCTTGTGTTTTTCGATTTCGTTTGCTATTTCAAGTATTCCCGTGTCATTCGTGGCAACTGCACTTAAAATATTAGCTACCCAGGAATGTTCATCATGATGTCTCATGATTAGAACAGATTTTAATGCAGACAGCGCTTGTTCTGAACCGGGGCGGTCGAATTTGTTCATTATAAAGAAATCAGCAATTTCCATCAGACCTGCTTTCATTGCCTGAACGGAATCTCCTGACTCCGGAACCAGTACTACAATAGTTGTATCGGATGCCTGGGCGATATCAAGTTCGGATTGTCCTACGCCTACGGTTTCTAATATTATATAATCGTAGCCGGCTGAATCAAAAATATCTGCTGCGTCAATGGTTTTTTTACTTAAGCCGCCCAGACTACCTCGTGCTGCCATGCTTCTAATGAATACTCCCGGATCCTGTCCGATTTCGTTCATCCTAATGCGGTCGCCAAGTAGAGCACCTCCGGTAAATGGGCTTGTCGGGTCGACCGCAATAATCCCTACAGTTTTGTTCTGATTTCTGAATAATTTAGTTAATTGATTTGTTATCGTACTTTTACCTGCGCCGGGCGGACCGGTAATTCCAATTCGATGTGCTTTACCGATATGACGATAAATTTTTTTTAATAGATTCTCAGATTTTTCATCGACTGATTCAACAATTGAAATAGCTCTGCCGACAGTTCTTTTATCGTTTTGAAGTAGTTTCTCTATAAAAACATTTTCTATTTCGGTTTTTTCCAAAATTACTACAGCACGGTTAAAATGGACTAATAAAATTATTTTCTTTCTTTGAAATACTCTACAGTCTTCTTAAGCCCGTCTTCCAATTTAGTAGCGGGTTTCCAGCCGAACTTATTAAAAATCTTATCCGAAGTAATTACACTTCTCATTTGTTCACCGGCTGCTGCAGGTCCGTGTTTTTCTTCCTGGCCTTTTCCAATAATTACGTTAAGAAGGTTGAAAATCTCATTGACAGTTGTTTCCTTACTTGTGCCAACATTATAAACATCGCTTTGTATGTCTTTCAATGCAATAAGGTTTGCCTTTACTACATCTTCCACAAAGACATAATCACGTGTCTGAAGCCCATTTCCGTTAATAATAGGCTGCTCTCCATTTAATAATTTGCTTGTGAAAATTGCTACAACGCCTGCTTCACCAAAAGGATTTTGTCTTGGCCCGAATATATTTGCATAGCGAAGAATTGTATAGTTAAACTTATACTGAACTTTGTAAAAGTATAAGTATTTTTCTACAGCAAGTTTTGAAATTCCATACGGTGAGAGAGGAGCAAGCGGATGATTTTCATCTGCCGGGAAATAATCCTGTTCACCGTATACTGCTCCTCCGGTAGATGCAAAAATAAATTTTTTCACTCCGTGTAAAATACAATTTTGCAGGAGATTAAGAGTACCAAGAATATTAGTATGTGCGTCGAATGCAGGGTTAGCAACCGAACGGCGCACGTCCATTTGGGCTGCATGATGGTCGACTACGTCAAATTTTTCTTTTTCAAATAAATTAGAAATATTTTTATCGCAAATATCGGAATTTATAAAAACAGCTTTTTTATTTATATTTTTTTCAAACCCTGTAGATAGATTATCCAAAATAAAAACTTGATGGCCTTCATTTATAAAAGCGTCAGTAATATGAGAAGCTATAAAGCCGGCGCCCCCCGTAACTAGAATTTTCATAAAGCATCCTTTTTATATAATTTATGTTTGTAAATATATTCTTTAACCCTGGGATGAACAAGAAAATCGATCGGCAAATTATTTGCAACTCTATGTCTGATTTCACTGGAACTTATCTCTATGGTCGGTGTATCAACAAATATTGCAGAATGATAATATTTATCTACAATTATTGGCTCTACAGTCGTACTTCTTTTTAATACAACTAGCCTTATAATTTCAATAATCAGATCAGGTTCTTTCCACGTGTTAAAATTAAAAATGTTATCGTAACCTATAATTAGTTCCATTTCATCGTATTTATTTTTTAATTCCCTGATGGTATCAATAGTATATGAAATTGAATCTCTTTTTAATTCTATATCAGAACAGAGGAAGTAAGGGATATCTTTTATTGCAAGCTCTACCATATTTAATCTATGCCGGGAAATTTTATTTTCATATTCGGCTTTATGCGGTGAAATTAAGGCAGGAATAAAAATTATCTTTTCAAGATTTCTTATTTCTTTAACTGCCTGTGCTGCAATAAGGTGTCCGATATGGATTGGATCAAATGTCCCTCCAAAAATTCCCACCGGCCTCATTTAAGAAGTTCCTTATATTCGATAAATAAATTTGTAAATCTTTCGTGCATATTCTGGCTGCAATAAGCGAGACTCTCTTTTTTTGATAATTCCGCGTATAGATATTTAAAATCCTCAATAGAATTTATCAGCATGAAACTGCCCAGAACATGAATAAGGTTATCATGTTTGTTTACTTTAGCAAGCAGGTTATCGAATGCTAAATCATCCCATGCAATATCTTGAAATAATTCTTTATTGAAAGCATTAAATCCAATAAAAGCGATATTATTTCTATTTGTCTTACCCAGTACAATTACTTCGTCTTCAATTTGAAGAAGGTTGAATGCTTTCTGAATGTCTTCAGGTGTTATCCCTATTGATCCGGCAAAAATAATTAAATTATTATCACTGTTACTAAAAAATTTTTCCGACATTGATTTAAAAAGGTTTTTTTTGTCGGATGTATCGCTAAAATTTATATCAAAACCATTTTCCTTTAATTCTTCCGGTAAAAAACCCTTATCATTATTATCAAAGTTAAATGTAATTCTTATTGTTTTCGGCAATTTACTTAATATCTCTTTGTGATTCAAAATTAGCGATGAATTCAGTGAAATAGAATCATCTTTGCTGAATGATTCAAATTCAGATACGGCTTCTTTGTTAAAACCCGGAGAATTTAATAATATATAAATTGAAGAATTTGATTTCATATTTTATTTTGTTTGGGCTTGTTCAAGTAAATTCTGAATAAAAGACCTATAATATTTAACATCCTCTTCGTAAAACCTCCTGCTTGATCCGGAAGAGCTTTTTAATTCCATTTTCCTAAATGCCAAAGTTGTTGCAGCTCTAATATATAATTTCCTTATTCTTTCATCAACCCAGCCCAAATTATTTCGTTTTGATGAATTTAAAATTTCCAAATGATTTGCCGGAATCAACCCGTTTATAGTCTCTTCTAATAGTTCCTGGTAGATTATTCTTTTTTCACTAAATATAGCAACAGTAAAAACAATGACAAAAATAATTACTGTGAAAAGTACAAATATAAAACCAATAAGTGTTGTTGCTTTGAAACTCACACTATAGTTCCATGCAAAATGAATAAACATTGCAATAAAAAGCCCTATAGGAGGGAATGTAATTTTGTAAAAAATATTTTTTAATTTTGAATAACCCAGGAAGGCTCCCAAAACAGCAGTTGCGGCACAATGCATCACTCCGGAAAAAAGTGTTCTGATAATTACTATTGTAATCCAATCGGAAAATGCCGAATTCCCAAACGCAATAAAGTAAAGAAAGTTTTCAGTCATACCAAAACCGAGCCCTATAGCTCCTCCGTATATCAGCCCGTCGGTTACATTGTCAATTTTTTTATTTGTAAAAACTATAAGAAGAAAGAGGCCTTTTGTAATTTCCTCAATACACGGAGCAATAAGAATTATTTCCATTCTTTCCATTTGATTATGATTTCGGATAAAAAAAGACAAGAAGTAATAAATCAGACTGCTTCCGATTATTGCAAAAAATACTGCACCCATTGCACCCCATAAAAAATTTTGCAGTACTATGCCGAGCGTCTCTCTATCGTACCTATCGTATTTAAGGATAACAACCGAGTAGATTATCAAAGGAAAAATTGCTGCAAAAGCTGATTCAATATATAGCATTTTCTTCCAGGAACATCAAAGTTTTAAAATTCATTCTAAATTTGTAATTATTCTTCTTTTAACCAGTTCATTATTTCTTTAAGTGACGGCCGTTTGCCATAAGATAATATTCCTACTCTGAAAACTTTACCGGCTACAAAAATTGACAAATAAATTGAAATGGCCATTATAATAATGGAAATTACAAGTTCCCATATCGGTATAGGACCTATATTAAACCGAAGTATCATAATTGCGGGAATGGTAAAAGGAATAAATGATAAAACATGAACAAAAGTAGAATTAGGGTTTTCAATTGCAGGCAATGCAAAAGCTAAAGGAAGCATCATGGTTAAACTAAGATAGCTTGTTATTTGCTGCGCTTCCTGTTCCGAGGAAACTATGGAACCTATCCCGACAAAAATTGCAGAGTAAAAAATAAACCCCAGTATAAAAAATAAAAGTACAGGTAAAATATTATTGAATACGTCCGGAGGTACTATTGCAGAACCAGCCAAAGCTGCACCGACTAAAGTCCAGACAAATACTTGCGTTAAACCTAATGCGCTAAGGCCTAAAACTTTTCCTGCCAGCAACTGGTTTGGTGAACAACTTGAGATAATAATTTCTATTAATCTGTTCGATTTTTCTTCAACCAAACTTCTAACCAGCATCCCGCCGGATGAAATTACCATCATCATTAAAAGTATTATAAAGATAATGGACGTAAAAAAGAGTTGAATAAAGTCAGATTTTGATTCTTCCCCTCCTTTTTCAATTTTCACGGCTTTTATATCAACACTATTTGATATAAATTTCATCAGTGAGGAATTTATACCTTCTTTTGATAATTTTAACTCAATACGGGCATTATTGAAAGCTTCTTTTAAATTACTCAGTTCCATAAAATTTCCTGCATTTTTACTCCTGTATTCAATTCCGCAGGAATCATCTGGAAAATTTCGGATTAAAAGATATCCTTCAAGTTTACCAGAGAGAGTATTCTCGTCACCTGATTTTTTCAGTTCACCAAGATTTTTTTTATTTCCGGCTAAATTTATAAGTAAATAATTTGGCTGCCCGTTTGCAAGTTTAAATTTTTCGACATTGCGAATGAGGGGTTTAAAATAAATGCCTGAAGTATCAATAATGCCAATTGCTTTTGTGCTATCATCCTGGCGGTCAGAAATAAGAGTTGGAGCTAAAGCAAAGCCGATAATAATCGCCGGTGTTAAGAACAATGATATTATAAACGTCTTGGTTTTAATTTTTTCAAGATATTCCCATTTAGCAATAATAACAGTTTTATTCATTTAATCAGAGTTTTCTTTTATTGCGTCTATAAATATTTTATTTAAGGTAGGTTCAATTATAGAAAATTGAGTAATATTAATCTTGTCAATAATTGTCTTCAAAAAATAATCCGGCTTTATATTATCCTTTAACTGAACTTCGGCATAATTGCTGAAGTAATCAAAACGAATAACAGAAGGATCAGAACTGAGAAAAGAAGCATCGCCTTCAAATCCTATCCTTATTGTATTAGTACCGAAATTCCTTTTTATTTGCGCAAGGCTGCCGCTGCAGACTTGTTTTCCCTTATTGATTAAAAAAATATCCGAACATAATTTCTCAGCAATATCCATCTGATGAGTTGATAAAATAATGGTTTTACCTGAATCTACAAATGATAGTAATATATCTTTAATTAATTGCTGGTTAATAGGGTCAAAACCACCAAATGGTTCATCAAAAATTAATAATTTGGGATTATGGAGCACAGTACTGATAAATTGAATCTTCTGTTGATTCCCTTTTGATAATTCCTCAACCTTTTTGTCTTTGTAGTTTTCAATTTCAAGTTTTCTAAGCCATTTTGTTGATTCCGAAATTGCAGATTTCATGTCCATATTCTTCAATCCTGCAAAATAAAGTAATGTATCTAAGACTTTACTTTTCTTATATAAGCCTCTTTCTTCGGGTAAGTAACCGGTTATATTGAAGAATTCTTTACTAAAAGGCTTGCCCTCAAAAAGGATAGAACCGAATGAAGGTTTAATAATATTAAGCATCATACGTATAGTTGTTGTCTTCCCTGCTCCATTGGGACCCAGCATTCCGAATATTTTACCGGGCTCAACATTAAATGATACGTTGTTAACGGCGACAGTATCCTTAAAGTTCTTTGTAAGATTGTTAACTTGCAGCATAAAATATAATAATAGTTATCATAGGACTAAAAATATTCAAAAAATATGATTAAATGTATTATTATATTTTATTCCATAGAATATATTCCTTAATAGAACAATATCTGTCTGTTTTAATTTCCGTTTAGTGTGCTTTTATTTTGTTCTGTTTTATTAAATCCAAGCAATAAAGTAATTCTGAGTTTTCGTCAAAATTATATTTAGAATAATCTTCCCATTTCATAGCAAAATCGGGCATAAACACTTTACCTTTTTCCGGGTCATTAGGAAACATTATTTGAACTGCATTTGAGATACTTCCTTTTATTTTTGTATTTGGAAATTCAAAGGGCGTTGTCTCCATAAAAGAATTACCGGCCTGGCTGGATTGAACCCCAATAACCGTCGCTTTCCCTATTTGAGTAAGATAATATAGGAAATGGTATGCAGCGCTAAAAGTTTTTGGCGAGCATAAAACAATTATATGCGGCTGATAAATAGGCCTGCCATTTAACTCAGCGGTATATTGTTTACCTATTCCTCCATGAAATGTAATACAAGATAAATCTTTCCGTTTTTCTTCTATTGTCCCAGTTTTGCTTGAACCAAAAATACTGCCCAAAATAAAATCCCCTAAGACATAGTCCGTACCATTTATTTTATTGTAATCTTCAATAGTTTTTAGGTTCCATTTCTTTAATAGCAACGGGGAAAGTAATTCCTTATATTGGGTTTTATCTGAGTAATCCAAATACTTATCGCCATATAACATATAAAGAAGCGGAAAACATAAGGGAGTCATTCCTCCACTGTTGTAGCGCAAATCTATAACGAGATACTCTATCTGCTGTTTTTTCATTTTTTTAAGTAAGTCAGTAAAAACGCCGTATAATTCCGGTATTCTTTGTATGGCTTTTGTATTATCAGTTGGTTTTTCGCACCCTATAATATTAAAAACCCAATTAATCATTTTTTTATATTGAGGATCAGTCGGTTCCATACCTTCAATAACCTCTCGGGAAATAACTCCGTTCCAGGCTAAATAACCGGCCTTAACTCCTTTATCAAGAATCTGGCTATATAATAAATTGTTATCTTTATTTAGTTTTATTAACGAATTAACAACACTCCAAGCCGGTTTTTCAACGTAATTAATATATAAATTATATATTACTCCATTCATATCCAGTAATGTTAATCGGAGATTTGATATTCTACCTAAAAACAATTCCGCATATTTCTGATTTGAAATGTTTTTACACAAGCTATACATTGCTCCATATTGATTTTCTGCAGGTTCTATTTTAATAACTTTTTGCATTAGAGAATCAATTGAAATCCCATTAATAGCTAATAATTTGTGGCCAATATATTTAGTGTATTCTTTACTTGCAGACTGAATAAAAAGCCCATCGGTTGCAACTTTAAATGACAGCGGTAAATATTTTTCCGGTTGAAAATATTCCGGCTCCTTTTCATCAGAAGAAATAAACGTATGACCATCCCCTAATCGGGCTATGAAATTAGCAAGTTCATTTTGAAACTGTTCTTTATTTCTTAAACATTTAATATTGTCACGCGTTTTTTGAGCTGCAAGCCGGAATTCAACTTTACCTCCGAATGCTGAGTAAGGGTCAGGGTGAGTCTCTTCCAATAGCCGCAAGAAAGTGTTGAAATCAGTTGTATATGCTTTTGAAGTAGTATCATTTTCCCCATATAAAGCAAGATTGATAATTACCAAAAGATATAGAATTGAGTTTCGCATTTATTATCAGACCCGAAAAATTGTTTTTTGTTTTTAGAGAGATAAGTATCTCTCCGGAGTAATTTGTCCAGTGATTAACCTTACCAGCCTGATGCCAAAAATAAGGATACACAATGTAAAAGTCCAAGAAAAAGATAATAAGGCATTCCCCACATTGTCTTAATCATAATTTTTTCACTCTTCAAGTATCTTTAATACTTCATTCCATCCTTGCAGTGGATTACTTTCAGGTCAAGCTTGATTAGTCTGTTTTTTTCCAACATTACACTAAAGTATGGTCTGATAGAATCAATACCGAAATCCTATGACACCCGGGGTTCAGGAGAAGGATTGTTGGGGTTACTAAAAAAATATTTTCGCTATGCAACAGCCTGCAGAGGCGGACAGGTAAAACAGTTAGGAACTAAACTCATATCTTTTATTCACCCCGATGAATCGGGGTGTTAATAATATAAATAATTAGTTCCTTGTATTTGTCTTTATTTGCTTAGTTAATTGGATTTTTTCTATAAATTGATGCTTTATTTCTTAAAATATTTGATTATATATCAAAGTATGGCTATATTTTCATTCGTTTTTTTTCTCTTTCTTAAGAAGATTTGATGAAAATTAAAATTTCTAATTTAAGTGACGGTGTTCATAATTTTAATTTTGATGAAGCGGTAAAAGACATTAATCTGAATGAACCGTTCTTTGGAAATATTTTAGTGGAAGCAGAGTTGAATAAAGCTCATAATCAATTAGTACTTTCAGCCAGTATAACAGTTAGAGCTAATTTTGATTGTGACCGGTGTAATAATAATTTCAACACTACTTTAACAAATACATATAAAATGGTTTATTTTATGGGTATGGAGCCGGAAAATTCAGATTCAATTAATATAACTTATTTGGCTCCGGATGAAGATAAAATAATCCTTGATACAGATATACGGGATTACGCACTTTTAGCAGTCCCGATGAAAAGGCTTTGCAATGAAGATTGCAAGGGCTTGTGTATTGGATGCGGAAAAAATTTGAATGAGGGAGATTGCGGTTGCAATCGTGAAAATATAGACGATAGATGGCTTCCTCTAATGGAATTAAAAAATAAATTAAATAATAATTAAAAACAGGAAAAATAATGCCAAATCCTAAACGTAGATGGTCTAAAAGTAGAAGAGATAAACGAAGGACTCATTATAAGGCTACACTCCCGGCGCTCGGTACGTGTTCTAACTGTGGTGAAATGAAGTTGACACATCGTGCTTGCCCTTCCTGCGGTTACTATAATGAACGTTCAATGTTTATTCCAAAAAGCTAAAATAAATTATTAAATCCTACTAATGTCCAATTCTGATTCTGATAATATAAAATGCAGAATAATTGTAGACGCAATGGGGGGCGATTTCGCCCCTTTTAATGCCGTTGTTGGCGCTATACGTGCTTCAGAAGAAAACAGCGGTATTGAATTATATTTAGCGGGAAAATCCGAAGAAATATTAAAAGTAATTTCTTCAAATAATTTAGTTTTTAATAAAGATAACATTATTCAAGCTGATGAAGTTATTGATATGGCTGATCAGCCGACTGCTTCATTAAAAGCGAAACCTAATTCTTCAATAGTTATAGGTACAAGATTAGTGCGTGATAAAAAAGCGGATGCTTTTGTCAGTGCAGGAAATACCGGCGCAGTTATGGCTGCTTCAACTCTTATTATGGGGAGAATACCGGGTGTTGGCAGACCAACCATAGGGCAAGCGATGCCCAATGAAACAGGAATATCTACTCTATTTGATGTAGGAGCCAGCGTAGATTCTAAACCCAAACATCTTCTTGAGTATGCTTTAATGGGAACTATCTTTACTAAAGAAATTTATGGAATTGATAATCCTAAAGTTGGTATATTAAGTGTTGGAGAAGAAGAGTCAAAGGGTAACGAAGTTACCGTGGCGGCAGCTGCGCTGATTAAAAAAACAAATTTAAACTTTGTGGGTAATGTTGAAGGAAGGGATATTTTAAAAGGTACAGTTCATGTGGTAGTTTGTGATGGTTTTGTTGGGAATATTATTATAAAATTCGGCGAAAGTGTTCTGGATTTTCTAAAATACAAATTTAAAGATTATGCCGGCAAAGGATTTATGAATAAAATTAAAATCGGCATAGTGAAGAACAGCATGAAAGAAATTTTAAAAGATTTTGATTACCAGGAGTACGGCGGGGTTCCACTGCTTGGTGTTAACGGAATTTCAATTATCGGGCATGGTTCCAGTACTCCTAAAGCTATTAAAAATATGGTTTTCAGAGCCTATGAAATGCATCAAAAGAATTTAATAGTAAAAATCGAAAATTCTATAAAACAGTATTCATATTTAACATAAATCAGGAATAGAATGAAAGAAAACAGATATAATGCTGTGATTACTGGGGTAGGAATGTATGTTCCCGAAACTATTTATGATAATGCTTATTTTGAGAAAATAGTAGATACAACGGACGAATGGATCAAAACCAGGACGGGAATTAGAGAAAGAAGAATACTTGAAATTGGCGGAACAAGTGTATTAGCAACAAAGGCTGCTGAAGATTTATTGAAATCTAAAGACATGTCAGCAGAAGAAATTGATGCTATAATCGTTTCTACTGTTACACCTGATATGTTTTTCCCGGCTACGGCTTGCCTGGTCCAAAATAATATTGGCGCAAAAAATGCCTGGGGATTTGATCTCTCCGCTGCTTGCTGCGGTTTTTTATTCGGATATCAGACGGCATGTTCCCTGGTAGAAAGCGGTGATTACAAAAAAGTTTTACTAATTGGCGCTGATAAAATGAGTTCTATTACCGATTATAAAGACCGAAATAATTGTATTTTATTTGGGGATGCCGGAGCCGCTGTGTTGATAGAACCAACTGAAGATAAAAATTACGGTTTGCAAGATTCATTATTAAGAATAGACGGATCCGGACAAGATTATCTCAATATGAAAGGCGGCGGCAGCCTTAATCCTCCAACTCATGAAACTGTTGATAAAAATATGCATGTTATTTTCCAGGAAGGGAAAGCGGTTTTTAAAGTTGCCGTAAAAGGTATGGCGGATATTTCTTATGATTTAATGAAGAAAAATAATCTTGCTTCTGATGATATTAGATATCTAGTGCCGCATCAGGCAAATCTTAGAATAATTAGTGCAACTGCTGAACGGATGGGTATAAGCCAGGATAAAGTTATGATCAATATCGATAAATACGGAAATACTACTGCCGCAACTATACCTTTATGTTTAGTTGAATATTACAGAGCGGGGAAAATAAAGAAAGGTGATAAGCTTATATTGGCCGCATTTGGCGGCGGATGGACATGGGGTGCCAGTTATTTGGTTTGGAATATGGAATAATTTTATAAAATATTATTTTGTTTTAGTTATGTCTAAAAAAGCTTTTATATTTCCGGGACAGGGTTCGCAATATGTTGGTATGGCCAGCGATATTTTTAATAATTCTGCAGAAGCTCAGGAAATGATAAAAACCGCAGATGATGCACTAGGAATAAACTTATCATACTTAATGTTCAACGGTCCTGAAGGTCAACTAAAGCAAACCGAATTTACTCAGCCGGCGATATTTTTGCATAGTGTTATTTTATTGAGTATTATTAGAACGCTTCATGTTGATGCTTCTGCAGGCCACTCTTTGGGAGAATATTCTGCATTGGTAGCCTCGGGTGCAATTCAGTTCTATGATGCTATTAAGCTTGTGAGAATAAGAGGCACAGCAATGCAGGAGGCGGGAGTTAAAAATCCTGGTACCATGGCTGCTATAATTGGTTTGGAACCTGCAAAAGTGATTGAATGTTGTATTGATGCGTCAAAGTTCGGTATCGTCCAATGTGCAAATTTTAATTCACCGGGACAAATAGTAATTTCAGGTACATTTGAGGGTGTTCAAAAAGGGATGGAGATTTGTAAATCAAGAGGTGCAAAGCTGGTTAAAGAACTTGTTGTAAGTGGTGCATTTCATTCACCTCTTATGGAATCAGCACAAAATGCATTATCAGATGGGCTAAATAAAGTAAGTATTTACGATGCAAAATTTCCTGTATACGCAAATGTTTTTGCAGAGCCAGTTATAAAAAAAGAGGAAATAAAGGAATTACTTCTTAAACAGCTAACATCGCCGGTAAGGTGGGAGCAGACGATAAGAAATATGATTAAAGACGGCATTGATGAGTTTTTTGAAATTGGACCCGGTAAAATTCTTCAAGGCCTGGTTAAGAGAATAAATCAAGATGTTAAATGTTATTCTATTGACAAATATTCTGAAGCGGAGAAATATTTATAATGGCAGAACAATTTTTAAAAGTAATAAAAGGGATGAAAATTGATCCCATTATTTTCACACTAAATTTTAGCTGCAGATGCAACGGGGAGTGTTGTAATTACGGTGTTTACACAGACCTTAAAGAGCATAAAATAATTTTAGGAATTAAAGATAAGATAATACCCTTAATGGATGAAACTCAAACCACAGATAGCAGCAAGTGGTTTGAAGCCCCTGAAAAAGATGAAGACTTTGATTCAGGTATTGCTGTCGGAACGGAATTATATAATTCAAAATGTGTATTTTTAGATAAACAAGGACTCTGCACTTTACAGAAATATGCAATACAAAATAATGAGCCCAAGTGGAAGTATAAGCCGCTATATTGTATATTGTTTCCGTTAACAATTTACAATGGTGCAATTACTGTGGATGATGAACATATTAATAGGTTGAAGACCTGCAATAAATTTCCAATAGCCGCGACCTCTCTCTATGAAGCCTGTAAAGATGAACTGGTACAATTTTTTGGAGATGACGGCATGGCTGAATTAGAAGAATACAGGAAAGCTTTTATGGCCGATTTAAAGAAAGAGTGAGGAATTGAAAATTTTAGAAAGAATTTAATGTTATTAAAAAATAAAAAAGCAATTGTGACAGGTGGTACCAGAGGTATCGGGAAAGCTATAGTACTGGAACTAGCATCCAAAGGATGTGACGTTGTTTTTACTTTCCAAAACTCTATTGAAGCTGCCAAATTAGTAGAAAATGAAGCCGAAATATTTGGTGTTAAATTATTCGGATTACAGGCAGATGCATCTAAATTCGCAGAAGCTGAAAAAACAGTAAATTTTACTTTGGAAAAGTTAGGGGGTTTAGATATTTTAGTAAACAATGCAGGAATAACTAAGGACAATCTGCTTGTAAGAATGAGTGAAGAAGATTTTGATAAAGTTATTTCTGCAAATCTTAAAAGTGTATTTAATTATACAAAAGCAGTTGCCAAACATATGATAGGACAACGTAATGGCAGAATTATTAATATTTCTTCGGTTGTTGCAATTATAGGCAACCCCGGACAGGCAAATTATGTTGCGTCTAAATCCGGTGTTATAGGCCTTACTAAATCAAATGCTAAAGAGCTGGCATCAAGAAACATTACTGTTAATGCTGTTGCACCTGGTTATATCTCTTCCGATATGACCAAGAAGCTAAATGATAAACAGAAAGAATCAATTATAAATAATATTCCATTAAAACGGATCGGTTCGCCGGAAGATGTTGCTAAAGTGGTTTCGTTTTTAGCTTCTTCCGATGCTGAATACTTAACCGGCCAGGTAATTTCTGTAGATGGCGGAATGGCTATGTAATTAAATTTACTAATCGGTAGGTTCACTTAGCTAGGTTTTATTCAACAATAAATAATAAATACAATAGGAGAAAAAAATGGACGTTGAAACAAAAGTAAAAGAAATAATTATTGACAAGCTTGGGGTTGAAGAATCTCAAATTACACCTGAAGCCTCTTTTACTAATGATTTAGGTGCTGATTCACTTGACATCGTTGAATTGGTTATGGGTTTTGAAAGCGCATTTCAAATTTCAATTCCTGATGAAGACGCTGAAAAAATAGGCACAGTAGGTGATGCAGTTAAATATTTGACGGAAAAAGTAGGGTAAGATTTTTAAATCCGGGAATATTTTTTATTCCCGGAAGCTTTAGCCTAAAAAGAATACTTTAGCCTCAATAATTTACTCGCTGTTAATTTATTCTAATTCTTCGGAGTAAAAGATGAACAAGAGGAGAGTAGTTGTTACTGGCCTTGGGGCAATTACTCCAATAGGTATTGGGATCCAGGAATATTGGACAAATTTACTAGATGGAGAAAACGGAGTTGACTTAATAACAAAATTTGATGCTTCAAATTTTGAAACTCAATTTGCTGCTGAAGTAAAGAACTTTAATCCCGAACAATATCTAGATAAAAAAGCTGTAAAGAGGATGGATCCTTTTACCCAGTACGCTCTTGCAACCGCCGATATGGCTGTCTCAGACTCAGGAATGAATCTTGAGAAAGTTAATAGAGAACGATTTGGAGTGATATTCGGAAGTGGAATTGGCGGCATGGTTACCAACCAACAGCAGCATTGGAGCTATAACGAAACAAAAAATCCCAGATTAATAAGTCCCTTCTTTGTTACAATGATGATTTCAGATATTGCTGCCGGCCAAATCTCAATCAAGCATGGATTAAAAGGTCCCAACTATGCTACAACTTCCGCATGTGCAACTTCCTCTCATGCAATTGCCGATGCATTCTTTTTAATCCAGAGGGGCAGTGCGGATTTAATGATGTGCGGCGGCTCCGAAGCTGCTATTACTGAAATGTCGATTGGCGGTTTTAATGCAATGAAAGCCCTTTCAAAATGGAATGACCGTTATAAAGAAGCTTCAAGGCCGTTTGACAAAGATAGAAATGGTTTTGTTATGGGTGAAGGCGCAGGTATAATTATTCTTGAGGAATACCATCATGCTTTGAATCGCGGAGCAAAAATTTATTGTGAACTTGCCGGCGTGGGGTTAACAGGAGATGCATATCATGTTACGGCTCCGGCTCCCGGTGGAGAAGGTGCAGTAAGGTCTATGAAAGAAGCCATTAGAGATGCGGAACTTTCAATTACAGATATTGACTATATAAATGCCCATGGTACTTCTACAACTTATAATGATGTTAATGAAACGTTTGCAATAAAAACTGTTTTCGGGGAACAAGCCTATAGACTTATTGTAAGTTCCACTAAATCAATGACCGGCCACCTTTTAGGTGCTGCAGGAGGTATAGAAGCAATTGCTACTATTCTTGCGATTGTTAATGATATAGCTCCGCCAACAATAAATTTAACTAATCCCGACCCTGAATGCGACCTAAATTATAGCCCGTTAAAGTCGACCAGGAAAATTATTAATAGTGCAATTAGTAATACATTTGGATTTGGCGGACATAATGCATCTTTGTTGTTTAAAAAGTTTAAGGAATAAGTTTGGGTAAAATACTTTCTTGGATACTAGAAAAACTAAAACAAAGGGAAGAGAGAAATAAGTCTAAGGCTATTTCCCGGATTCTTACACCTCAAAAATTTGCTGAGCTTGAAAAAGTAATCGGGTTTAGTATTAAGAACAGATCATATTTTGTCCAGGCCCTAATGCACAGGTCATTTCTCGAAAACAACAGCGGATATGCAGTATCAAATGAAAGAATGGAATTTTTAGGGGATTCTGTGTTGAATTTAACCGTAGCAGAATATTTATTTGATGAATTTCCGGATAAAGATGAAGGTTTTCTTACTAAAGTCCGGGCTAAATTAGTCAATAGAATTGCTTTAGCCGATGCAGCAGACCGAATAAATTTGGCAGATTTTCTTCTTATTAGCAAGAACTTATCTAATAATTTTAAGAATGGATCCAGAACTGTTCTTGCAGATGCTTTGGAAGCAGTGATTGGTGCTTCTTACTTGGATAACGGATTGAAAGCTGCACAGGCATTTATCGAACGTGCTTTGATTGAACCAAATATGAAAGATGGCGTTTATTTAATTGATGAGAATTTTAAGAGCCAATTACTTGAATACGCACAAGCCAATAGGATGGAAAATCCAGTTTATGCAGTGATTAAAGAAGAAGGCCCGCAGCATAATAGAGTGTTTACTGTTGAAGTTTCTATTGGAGAAATTGAATATGGCATGGGCAAGGGAAAGAATAAAAAGTCCGCCGAACAGAATGCAGCACAAGCCGCAATAGATAAAATATCCCACACTAACATATAATTAATAAATTTTTGGCCTTATCATTTAGTGTTTAATTATACAATCTGTCAATTCTTCATTCTAAATTTTTTTTAGGTTAAAAACTTTACTTATTTTTCATTATTGAATTTATAATTATTAAAGGGAAAGAGTATATATACAATGAGAAATTTTAATCATCCCGATAATTTTGTTAACAGGCACATAGGACCCAACAAAAATGAAATCGATGATATGCTTCGTACAGTTGGAGTAAATACCATTGATCAACTTATTAAGGATACGATTCCTGAAGATATAAGATTAAAGGAAAGTTTAGTTTTGAACGAACCTTTAAGTGAATATGAATTCCTGTCAAAGCTCAACATTATAGCTAAAAAAAACAAAATATTTAAATCTTATATAGGTATGGGGTATCATCCGGTAATAACACCAGAGGTGATACAACGAAATATACTTGAAAATCCAGGTTGGTATACTCCATATACTCCATATCAAGCGGAAATATCGCAAGGAAGACTAGAGGCATTATTAAACTTCCAGACAATGATAATAGACCTTACTGGTATGAAAATAGCTAATGCTTCTCTTCTGGACGAAGGTACTGCGGCTGCTGAAGCTATGGCTATGTTTTATTCATTGAGAAAGCAAGGAAGCACCGCAGCAAAAACATTTTTCATTTCAGAAGGATGTTTCCCTCAGACTATTGATGTATTAAGAACGCGAGCAAATCCTTTAGGTATTGAAATACTAATTGGTGACCATAATAAATTTATTCCTAATGAAAAAATATTTGGAATCCTATTACAATATCCAATAGATTCTGGTGAAGCATATAACTACAAAGATATTATTGCTAAGGCGCATGAGAAAAATATCTTTACAATAGTTGCCTCCGATTTATTAAGCCTAACTCTGCTAACTCCTCCGGGTGAATTTGGTGCAGATGCGGTCGTAGGAAATACTCAAAGATTTGGCGTCCCGATGGGGTACGGCGGTCCACATGCGGCTTATTTTGCTACGAGTGAGGAATTCAAACGAAATATTCCGGGAAGAATTATAGGTATCTCAATTGATTCTAATGGTAATCCTGCTTTCCGTATGGCTCTTCAGACAAGGGAACAGCATATTCGTAGGGAAAAAGCTACAAGTAATATTTGTACAGCTCAGGTATTACTGGCAGTAATAGCTGGTATGTATGCTGTGTATCATGGTTCTGCCGGATTAAAAGCAATCGCAGAGAGAATAAATAAGCTTACTAAACTTATTGATTTAGCCCTACGGGAACTAGGCTTCAAACAGTTGAATAAAAATTATTTTGATACGCTGCTGATAAAGTTTGATTATAAGACAAAAGAATTAATTCATACTATCGAAAAATTGTCGTTAAGTAAAAGTATTAATTTCCGGTACGCTGATGATTCAATTGGAATTTCAATAAATGAAACCACCAGTTTATCTGATGTATTGGAGATTATTGATATTTTTGCGTTAGCTATAAACAAAACAGCAGACAAAGAGGTAATATTAAAACTTGTGGAAAAAGTTGAAGTAAATTTTGACAATGATTTACTAAGAAAGAGCAGTTATCTTCAGCACGCTGTATTTAATTCATTTCATTCTGAAACAGAGATGCTTCGGTACTTAAAACGTCTCGAAAATAAGGATTTATCTTTAACCCATTCAATGATCCCACTTGGATCATGTACAATGAAGTTAAACGCAGTAAGTGAAATGATCGGAATTTCCTGGCCGGAATTCAATGGGTTGCATCCATTTGCCCCGCGCAACCAGGCTCAGGGATATGCCGAGTTATTCAGTGAACTTGAAAAGGACCTTGCTGAGATTACCGGATTTAAGGCAATTTCTTTTCAGCCAAATTCCGGAGCGCAGGGTGAATATACCGGGCTTCTTGTTATAAGAGAATATTTAAGGAATAAGGGTGAAGGGCACCGTAATGTGGTTGTAATCCCGTCTTCAGCACATGGCACTAATCCTGCAAGTGCTGTAATGGCGGGTATGAAAGTAGTTGTTGTAAACTGTGATGATAATGGTAATGTTGACATTGATGATCTTCGCAGGAAAGTAGAAGTGAATAAAAGTAATCTAGCAGCTTTGCTGATAACTTATCCCTCAACGCATGGTGTATTTGAAGAAAAGATAAGGGAAATATGTTCTATTATCCATGATAATGGTGGGCAAGTTTATATGGATGGGGCAAATATGAATGCACAGGTCGGATTAACCAATCCTAAGGCAATTGGTGCAGATATATGCCATCTAAATCTTCATAAGACATTTTGCATCCCGCATGGCGGCGGGGGTCCGGGTATGGGGCCTATTGGAGTTGCTGAACATCTTGTTCCATTTTTACCGAATCATTCTGTAATTAATCTCAGACACGAGAAAGGAATAGGAGCTGTGGCTTCTGCCCCATGGAGCAGTGCCAGTATTCTTATAATTTCTTATGCTTACATTAAGATGATGGGGATTGATGGTTTAACTTATTCTTCGATTATCTCAATATTAAATGCAAATTATATTAAAGCTCGTTTAGAACCGCATTTTAGTGTACTTTATGCTGGTACAAAGGGTAGAGTTGCTCATGAACTTATATTTGATATGAGAGAATTTAAGGCATCAGCTCAAATAGAAGTTGAAGATATAGCGAAGCGATTAATGGATTACGGTTTCCATTCTCCAACTGTTTCTTTCCCGGTACACGGAACATTAATGGTTGAACCAACGGAAAGTGAATCGAAGAAAGAAATTGACCGCTTTTGTGATGCTTTGATTTCTATCCGGGAAGAAATCAAGGAAATTGAAACAGGTATTGCGGACGTAAATGATAATGTCTTACGAAATGCCCCTCATACTGCACAAAATGTAATTTCTGATATTTGGAAGCATCTATATTCAAGGGAAAAAGCTGCTTATCCGTCAAATTATTTAAGGAGCAACAAATTTTGGCCTAATGTAGGAAGAATCAATAATGCGTTTGGAGACAGGAATTTAGTTTGCAGTTGTCCTCCTCTTAGCGATTATTAAAAAGGGAATTCATTCTCCCTTTACCGGACGACAGTTAAGAATTTTATTATTTTACTTCTGTCAAATTATTTACTTTTGTCACCAGGTCTTATTTAGTTTAAAGTAATGTTAAAAATAACATACGTAATTTTCTTGTTCTTAACAGTTTCTATTTACTGTTACTGTCAAAGTAGTGATTCTTTATTATTTTCCGGTAATTATTCCATTAAAGTTGATTCCGTAAAACTGACCGGAAATAATATTACCAAAAAGGATGTAATTATACGTGAATTGACTTTTGGTATTGGTGATACAGTTAATTCTAAAATATTAAATTATAATTCCGAGAGAGTATATAGCTTGGGGATTTTTACGAGAGTTACTCTTATTGCTTATAGGGTAAATCAATGTAATTATATCTTGATTAGTGTTGATGAGAGCTGGTATATTTACCCGATTCCATTTGTAAATTTTGAGGACAGAGATTGGCAAAAAATTGCCTATGGATTAAACTTTCTCTTAAAAAATTTTAGAGGACAAAATGAAACTCTAAGTGCAGCGGCTTCATTTGGATATGATCCTAGTTTTTCACTTTCTTATAACAAGCCTTATATTATAAGAGAACAAAATATTTATTTAACCTTACAGCTAAGTTATCAGAATGTGATAAATAAAAGTACTTTTGCTGAAGAACTATACGGAGGTAAATTTAATCAAAAATTTATTAATGGTTCGATTGATATAGGGAAAAGATTAGATTTATTTAATAAAATAGATTTTTTTACCGGATTTGATTATGTAGATAATCCGGTTTACATAAAAGGAATTTCAGCTTCAAATGAGAGAATTGACAGGCAAGTATTCATTGGAAGCAGTTTTACTTACGATACAAGAGATCTTGCGCAATTTCCATCAAGAGGAATCTATGCATTTGCAAACGCTCAATTTAACGGTTTAAATATTAACAATATTGATTACCAGGTTGTAAATATTGACTTTCGAAAATACTTTAAACTGGATTCGATAATAATATTAAAATTCCGGGCAGCTTCAAGATTAACTTTTGGTAAACTTGTACCATATTATGATTTTTCATATTTCGGCTATGGAGAGAGAATTAGGGGATATTACAACGAGGAAATGGAAGGAAATGACTCTTATCTTGGATCTGTGGAGTTAAACTATCCTATAATAAAAGATCTTAATTTAAATTTTAATTTTGTACCAATAATTCCCAACTCATTATTATCATACCGCTTTGAAATGTACGCTGAACTTTTTACCGATACTGGAGTTACTAGATTATCTGGGGAGCCAATAAACATTAATGATTTTGATACAGGATATGGAACCGGGCTGGTTTTTCTCGTCCTGCCTTATAGTCAATTTAGTATTGAATACGCATTTAATAATTATGGACATTCACAAATTATATTCGGACTGGGAACATCTTTCTAACATCGAATTGTTTTTTGCAGGCCGGGAAAATTTCGGAAAGGACAAAATTATCCTTTCAGGTGATGAATGCCGTCATGTCGTAAAGGTAATGAGGCATCTTCCAGGTGACGAACTATTTGTTACCGCTGGTGATGGAAAGATATTCAAATGTTTGATTGAAGAAATTCTAAAAGATACTCTGATTTTGATTATTAAAGAAGAATTTACTTATCATAATAGATTTTCGAATATTATATTTTGTTTGCCTAAATTAAAGAACCCCGAACGTTTTGAATTTGCTCTTGAAAAATGTACTGAGATGGGAATAACGAATTTTATAATATTTGAATCTGAAAGAACCATTTCAAAATCATTAAAAACAGACCGTTGGCAAAAGATCCTGTTATCCGCAATGAAGCAATCTCTACAAAGTTTTTTACCCTCAATTATCACAATTAATTCTATTAAAGAAATCGGGAGTTTAGAAGGCACAAAATTAGTTTTCGAGCAGAACGCTGCAAATATTTTCCGCGGCTTGCCAGTTGATATTGCTGGTAAATTTTATTTTATATTCGGCCCCGAAGGAGGTTTCAGTAAAAAGGAATTGGAAATTTTCAGTGAAAATGAACTATTCAAACTTGCAAATAACAGATTACGTTCTGAAACAGCCGTTATAAAATGTGCCTCTTTATTAACTAACATTATCTGAACATTGAGATTTTTAATTATTAAAAGTTACTATTAAAGTTCAAGTTGAAGTTTTGAAATACAGGAAAAATTAAAATTAATAAAATCATGTTGATTTCGCCCTTGTTGATTTAAGAAGGTTAAATATAATCAGAATAACCTCGATAATTAGAACTATATGAACTAACCCTCCCAATGAAAAATTTAGTATGATCCCGAGCAGCTATATTATAAAAAGAAGTGAAATAATTAACCAGACCATTAAAAAAAATCATAAGGTATAATTAAAAATAAAATATAATTTTATTCCTAAAGGATGTACAAAGTTACAATATCAGATACATAATGCTCTGTATTTAAACCTGAATAAAGTTAGAAAATGTAAAACTAATTCTATGAACAATTTTTGATTCTATGCTGCATTTGTCTGATGTAATGAAACAAAATTGCAGATGTGTTTAAAGTTATTGATAGGTTGTATAACAACGCTAATAAATTTATTGGCTATATATTTCTTCTATAGGGAACCATGATTATAGTAATATTAACTATTAAATTATCATATCCATGCTTCTAATTTCAATTCTTAATTTTATCCGTAACCAACGTTAGGTTATCGGTTTTCCAATTCATTCTTTTTACAAATGGCATTATTTACAAAGAAAAATTATTATATTCGACTACTAAAAAATTAAATTAAAAAAATAAATTTTATTATTTCATTTTTCCATTTAAAAAGTAATGCTATACCATTATACGTTCCATGTAAAGTATAATTCTAAGGATAAAACTGCTACTTGAAGCTTTATTTGATATATTTATTTATATAGAAAACATTAAGAATAATCTGTTAATCAGGGTATCCGGAATGAATTTTCTTTGAGTTTATGTTTAGATTATTTTTAAATATTATAAAAAATATAATAGGAATATTTTTGTTTAGTGAAATAAAAACAGTAAAAATCGGATTGGTTTTTATTTTAATCCTTATCATAGGAATCGGAATAGCATCTTACCGGGATATTAGTGAAGTTTTTGAAGCCTCGGAATGGAGAGCAAATTCCTACAATGTATTAAATACAACGGAAGATATACTGGCACAAATTGCCAGCGCGGAGGAAGGGCAGCGTAGTTACTTAATTACAGGAGACGAAACTTACCTGGAACCTTATTCAAAAGGGATAAATAACGTAAAAATTGATATAAGTAATTTAAAAATTTTACTAAAAGACGATAGCGAACAAATAATTAAATTCAAAAAATTTGATAGTCTGATTACCGAGCGTTTCAACAGCCTTCAGGAAACTATTGAAATTAGAAAAAAAATTGGTTTTCAAAGTGCAGTTGAAAGATTAAAGTTGAAAATCGGCAAAAAGTATATGGATAAAATATATGAACAAACTGCTAGGATTGAAGCTGACGAGTACAACTTACTTCAAAAAAGAGATCAATTACTGGTAATTAATATTAAAAATACTTTTATGACCGTTATCGTAGGTACGTTATTAAGTTGTATAATATTTCTAACCGTATTTTACATCCTGGATCGTGAAATTGGCGAAAGAAAAAAAGTTGAAAAAGCAATTAGACGTGAAATGGAATTTTCAGATAGATTGTTGAACAGCAGCATTGATGGAATTTTAGCATTTGACGCCAATTGCAAAATTACATTATGGAATCCAGGGATTGAAACATTTACCGGAATCGGGAAATCCCATACTCTGGGAAAAAATGCTTTTGAAGTTTTGCCGTTTTTAAAAGAAATTGGGGAGGATAAGTACTATTTTGAAACGTTGAAAGGGAATTATGTAATCGCAAAAGATAGGTGGTTTTTTATTCCTGAAACAGGGAAAGAAGGCTTTTTTGAAGCATATTATTCTCCAATTTTTGATATTGATAAACAAGTTGTTGGGGGAATAGCTATAGTTAGAGATTGCACTCAACGTAAATATAACCTGGAAACATTAGAAAGAACTAAAGAAGAACTGGAAAAAAGGGTGATTGAAAGAACCGCTGCATTATCCAGGGTAAATGACGATTTAAGAAATGAAATTGCCGAAAGGAAGAAGGCCGAAGAACAAATAAATGCTTCGCTTCATGAGAAAGTAGTACTTCTAAGGGAAATACACCACCGCGTAAAGAACAATCTCCAGGTAATTTCAAGCTTATTAAATCTTCAATCAGGTTATATAGAAGATAAAAAAGCTTTGGAAATATTCCGTGAAAGTCAGAATCGGGTGAGATCTATGGCATTGATTCACGAAAAATTGTATCAATCTAAGGAATTAAATAAAATCGAATTTACCGAATATATAAATTCGTTGACAAAGGATTTGTTCAATTCGTATAATATCGATAAAGATAGGATTAAATTAAAAAGTGATTTTGAAGGGATCTACCTTGAAATAGATACGGCAATTTTGTGCGGGTTAATAATTAATGAATTAGTGTCTAATTCACTCAAACACGCCTTTCCCGAAGGGAAAAAAGGAGAAGTATTTATCGGGATAAGAAAAATTGAAGAAAGAAAGTACCGACTTACTTTAAAGGATAATGGAATAGGTTTTCCGCAGAACCTTGATTTTAGGAAAACAGACTCTTTAGGCCTTCAATTGGTAACAACTTTAACAGCACAGCTTGGAGGTGAAATTGAACTAAATAGAAACGGATACACAGAATTTAGAATTATTTTTACCGCATAATTTAACTTTTTGGCCAGCGCACATTTTTATTAAATCACCTGCAAGATCACAATTATTAAGTATAAAGAGCTATAATTTTTACATGTATTTATGATTTTTAGCGGTAAAAAAGAATATTGATGGAAAAGAAAAGGATTATGATTGTTGAAGATGAAGGCATAATAGCATTAGATATCAGAAAAAGATTAGAAGCGCTGGGATATTATATCGCCGGTGTAGTAGATTCTGGTGAGAAGGCGATTGTTGCCGTTCAAAAAATGAAACCTGATTTAATCATAATGGATATTGTATTAAAAGGTAAAATCAATGGTGTTGATGCATCAATTTTAATTTGTGAATATTTAAAAATCCCGATTATTTATATCACATCTTGTTTTGATGAAGATTACAACTTGAGTTGCAAATGTTCAAAATTGAATTATGACTTCTTACTAAAACCATTTAATCAAGAAGATCTTAAAGATAAAGTTGAGCAAGCCTTGCAGAATTAATTGATAATCATTTCGGAAATAGACGTTAAATATCAATTATATAACATATAATCTATCATAACCAATGTCATTTTATATAGATTTAGCTGTTGCCAACCTAAAGCAAAGATTCACTCCAATTATATTTTCAAAGTATAATATATTTTACTGCAAGGATATAAAAAAAACACTTGATATTTCCGGCATTTAGAATATAATAAAGTCGTAAACTTTAATAAATATAATGAAATAATTATAAAATTTTAAAATTACTTACTTTTTAAGTATTTTTGTGACTAATAATAATAATTGCAAGGGAATTTAATAGAACACGACGCTAAAAATTTAATTATTTCTTACGCTAAAACATTCGGAGAAAAAGGATATAATATATCTCCTCCAAAAATGAAGCAATATCATTTTGAAATAATTATTAAAGACAAATCGGATAATGTTAAACTGCTTGTATATTTTGGTAAAAAGGGGATAAGGACGATTCTTCAAGGAAATATTAATTCTTGTGTGTATGCCGAAATTAACAAAATTGTATTTGGTGAATCTTTATTTAACATAAATAAGCCTATAACGGATGAACCGGAGCAATACATAGGTACTGATGAATCAGGCAAAGGCGACTATTTTGGACCTTTGGTAATCTGTGGCGTTTATGTAAATAGAAATACTTTTTTTGCGTTAAAGAAAGCCGGGGTTAAAGATAGCAAGGAATTATCCGATGATGCAATTAGAGAAATTTCATTTAAAATAGAGGGGATAATTGAGAATAGTTATGACTTAATTACCATTACTCCCAGTAAGTATAATATTCTACACGAAAAGATGAAAAATGTAAATAGAATTCTTGGCTGGGGGCATGCAAAAGTTCTTAATAATCTGCTTGAAAAATATAAGGTTAAAGAAGCTATAAGCGATAAATTTGGAGATGATAAATATATCATAAACTCTTTACCGGAACATTGGCAAAATATAAATCTACATCAGTATACAAAAGCGGAAAGGTTCATCGCAGTAGCAGCAGCATCAATCTTAGCTCGTAAAAAATTTTGCGAATGGTTTGAGATTCAAAGGAGAGAATTAGGGTTTGAACTTCCCAAAGGAGCCTCTTCACTTGTTGAAGAAGCTGCTTTGAATATTAAGAATAAATTTGGTTTTGATAAATTGAACGAATTAGTAAAATTACACTTTAAAACTACTTTGAAAATTATTTAGGATAAAATAAGGAAAAGAAAACAATGGCTACAACTTCAAAAATAAAAAGGATTGGAATATTAACGGGCGGCGGAGATTGTCCTGGATTAAATGCAGTAATTCGTGGCGTTACAAAACCAGCTCAGGATTATGGAATGTCAGTTCTGGGCATTCTAGACGGCTTTGAAGGGTTGGTTGAAGGAAGAGCAAAAGAATTAAATAATGCTGATGTTTCGGGAATATTAGGCCGCGGAGGTACTATTTTGGGTTCTTCAAATAAAGGCGATCCATTTCACTGGCCGGAACTTAAAGATGATAATACTATAGAAATTGTAGACAGATCAGGTTCGGCGTTAAAAAATTATCAAGCCTGGAATCTTGATGCACTTATTGCTATTGGCGGGGACGGTACAATGCATATATGTAAAAAACTTGGTGAAATGGGAATGAATATGATAGGGGTGCCCAAAACTATTGATAACGATCTTGAAGCTACCGATCTGACATTTGGTCACGATTCTGCTGTATTTGTTGTTGCCGAAGCTCTTGATAGACTTCATACGACAGCGTCATCTCATCACCGTGTTATAGTTTGTGAGGTAATGGGGAGATATGCCGGCTGGATTGCTTTGAACGGAGGATTAGCAGGTGGTGCAGATATTATTCTGATTCCTGAAATACCTTTCTCCTGGGATAAGGTCTATGAGAAGATCCTCCAACGTGAGTTAATGGGGAAAAAATTCAGTTTGGTTTGTGTTGCTGAAGGTGCTAAATCCCTTGATGGACAAATGATCGTAAAAGGTACTGATATTAAAAGGCATGATCCGATGCAATTAGGTGGAATCGGTGAGCTAGTAGCCAGGAGAATTGAAGAAAATACACAGCGTGAAACAAGGGTTACAGTACTTGGACATGTTCAGCGCGGCGGAAGCCCTACTCCTTTTGATAGGATACTTTCTACAAAATTCGGCTATTTTGCTATAGATTTAGCTGCACGTAAAAAATTCGGAAGGATGGTCGCTTTAAAAGGAACTGAAATTAAGAATGTTTTAATTGAAGATGCTATTTCACATCAAAAGTTGGTTAAATTAGATAATCAGAATGTGATTGCTGCAAAAGCTGTGGGTATTTCTTTTGGCGAATAGACTTTTCTTTAGTTTTCTCAATCTTTTGTTTAAGTAAAGTTGATTTTGGGAATGGTTAACTATATATTTACTACTTATATTGTAATTTCTTATAAAAGATTATAAATTGTTCATTGTAAATTTTGTTACCATTGGGGTCGTAGTTCAGTTGGTTAGAACGCCTGCCTGTCACGCAGGAGGTCGCGAGTTCGAGTCTCGTCGGCCCCGCAATTACACCGTTTACCCCGGTGGCATCTTTACTTTTTTTTTTTTTTACATTCAATTTGATTAGAAGCCTGAATATTGCATTTCTTCTAAATCCTTTATAATTAAGTACTATTACTATCAAATAACAAAAGGAACTATATAATGAACATCTATGTTGGGAACTTGTCTTCAGACGTTGCTGAAGAAGACCTGAGAAATTTATTTTCGGAGTACGGTCATATTACTAATGTAAAAGTGATAAAAGACATATTTTCCGGTACATCTAAAGGATTTGGCTTTGTGGAAATGCCAGGCGTAAGCGAAGCACAAAAGGCGATAAATGAATTAAATGCAAAAGAGCTTAAAGGTAAAAAAATTGTTGTTAACGAAGCAAGACCTAAAACCGACAGCAGAAGAGGCGGTGGCGGCGGCGGAAATCGCGGCGGCGGCGGTAGAGGCGGAAGCAGTAGCGGCGGCGGCGGTAGAAGGAAAAGCTGGTAACAAAATTTTTTGGATGAGTCCCTGTTACAATCAGTGTATAAAATTGTAAAATTTTTTCATCTAAATAAATTTTTGATCTGAATTTGCTCTTAAAAAGCAAAGAAGGATTTTTGTTAGCAAAAACATATAAAAAAACCTTATAAATTTATTTATAGGGTTTTTTTAATTTAAATACTTTGGAAAATATCAGCTTGTTTTATAGTTCACTCGGGATCTTTTTAATGTCAATTATAATATTTTCAATCCACATTATTTATTTTGTCTGAAAAATATCATTGAGATATTATTATGTTTTGTCTGAAATGTAATTAACATTTAACCATCTGTTAAAAAATACTTACATTACTTTTTGGATCTACATAAGACCTGTATATTTTTGATCTGCATAAAAATTCCTTATCATCAACTTTAAAATCCTTTGGGTCAAACTTTTTAAGCTTCATTGATTGATATTTTGTTGTCGGATAAATAAATTCAAAATGATTTTTTGACGTTGTTACTTTTATTGGCATTTTAAAATCTTTAACATCTGCTTCCCACTTATATCTTAAGGCAGTTTCATTCCCCTTCTTAATTACATATGCATTGAAAATAGGAAAACTTACATATCTTAAATATTGTTCAAAGAAATAGTTATAATCCTGTCCTGTCTTTTGATTTACATAGTTAATTATGTCATCTGCATTGATGCATTTATAAGCAAAATTATTCTGCATCCCTTTTAATGTTGAGAACCAGAGCGAATCATTATTTATTACATCTCTTAATGTATTCAGGACAAGCTGTCCTTTATCATACATATCACCGGAGCCTTCCTGGTTAACATTGTAAGGACCAATAATAGGTTTATCATTTCTGATATTAGTTTTTTTGCCATTCATATATTCTAACGATGCTGTGCGGCCCCAGTTATATTCAACAAAAAGAGCTTCCGCATAAGCTCCAAAGCTTTCATGTATCCACATATCACCAATATCATTTGATGTTATGCTATTGCCCCACCACTCATGAGCGCTTTCATGAATAATAATAAAATCAAACTTTAGCCCAACCTTGCTGCTGGCATTGCCTTCATAACCGCCAAGAAAATGATTGCCGTAAGCTATGGCTGATTGATGTTCCATGCCGTTATGGGAAGATTCGATAAGCTTATAGCCATCACGGTAAAATGGATATTTGCCAAAATATTTTTCATAACATGCATGCATGGTTTTCACTTGCCTGAATTGCTGTTTGGCTTTCTTAAGATTTTCAGGCAAAACATAGTAATCAAGAGTTAGCTTGCTCCCGTCTTGACTTGTATAGACGTCGCTAAAGTGAGCGTATTTGCTAATATTAATTGTTACGTCATAATTATTAATCGGATAACTTACAAACCAGCTGTATTTTATACTGCTGTCAGGCAGGACTATTTTACTCCTAAGCCTTCCGTTTGAAACATCCTCTAGGCCTTTTGGTACCGTAATATTTATAAGCATACTATCGGGTTCATCAGACTGATGGTCCTTATTTGGCCACCATAGACTTGCACCAGTTCCCTGGCAGGTTACTTGGATCCAGGGATTCCCTTTGTTATCTTTTGTCCATATAAAACCGCCATCCCAAGGCGGGCGCTCGGCAATTTGAGGTTTACCCGAGTAGTAAAAAATTATTTGATGTATTGAATTTTGTTTCAACATATTCGGAAGAGTTATAAATACAGCTCCAGCCTCCCGTGAATATTTTAACGGTGTGCCGTCTTCAAATTCTATTTTATCAACATTCATATTGGCAAATAGATCAACCTGCATTTTATCAAAGGTGTTTACCACCTTAAATCTGATGATATTTGAGCCTTTAATAGATTTTGCGGAAGTATCCACAGCGATATCAAGGTTGTAATATGTTACATCATAACATGAACGAAGAGGTGAGAGGTATCCACGCAAAGAATCAGCCTTAGTAAACGGTCCCCAGTTATAATGAGATGGTTCTTGAGCATACCCTGATTGTATAAAAAAAAATAAAATTAATACACTAAAATGAAGTAATTTTTTCATCTAACTATCCAATTATGATGTTTTTAATTATTTGAAAAATTGTTTTAACTAAATTTGTAAAAGATTCTTCCAAAATCCGGATGACTAGCAACAGCCCAAAAGTTTTCCAATACACTTAATCATTTTCTTAAAATTTGGGACATATTTTATCTGATTTTATTTTACGAGTTTATTACATTGGAGTAATTTTTATCAACATTACTCCATGATGCGGAACTTTAACGGAAAATTCTTTAGAATAAATTCCTAGATTCTTCTGCCGCCAAATATCCCTTACTTTAAACTTACCGGTAATTCCAATATCAGATGCCTTCAAAACTATTTGTTCTTTACTATCCGAGATTTTATTTGAAAAATATTCAGCAGGACTTTTTTTCTTGTCTCCTACACTGAATAATCCAACCACTTTGGAACCATCTTCTAAATTTTTTACCCATATTTGTTTTCCATCTGAATCAAGTATCCGGCTTGCCTGTTTGCCAAGAGGATCCTGGTCAACAGCAAGTACTTCATCATTTGATAAAAGATTTAAAGTAAAATCATCAAGCCTTGAAAGATCACAGCCTATTAACAAAGGAGAAGATAAAAGGCACCACAAACTTATGTGAGTATATTGCTCATCCGGTGTGAGTTTTGATTTATGTAAACTAGGTCCCCAGCCGACTAATCCGACAACAAGCATATCGGGATCATTCCAATGTCCCGGTGAAGCATATCTTTCATGCCCTGCCTGGCTAAATCCGTTTTGAGACATACTTGACCAGCTATCCGCAATATCGCCGGTGGTTCTCCAGCAATTACCGCCCACCTCAGAACCCCATTCCCATACATTTCCCATTCCATATTGGCATAAACTATAGACAATATCTCTGTTAACTTTATCAAGTGAAGCGCGCATCACCCTATAAGGTTTTTGATAAGCCTCAAGATTCTGATTTGTATCAATGCTTCCGTAAGAACACCAATCATATTTTAAGTAATCGATTCCCCAATCGGCATAACGCAAAGCGTCTTTATCTTCACTTTGATAACTTGCGGTATATCCTGCACAAGTTGTCGGTCCCGGTGAAGAGTAAAGTCCAAGTTTCAATCCTTTGTCATGGACATATTTACTTAATGTTTTCATATCGGGGAATTTTTTATTTGCATTTATCATTCCGCTGCTGTCCCTGGCATCTCCGGCTGTTAAAGAATCTTTTGAGTCTGTTTTAATCGACCAGCAGTCATCTATATTTACGTAAGTCCAACCATGATTAATTAATCCCGTTTTAACCATAGCATCGGCAGCTGCTTCAACCTTGTTTGCATCAACCGCACTTGCCCAGCAATTCCAACTATTCCAGCCTAATGGCGGGGTCAAACATATTGTACTTCCTACGACAATCCGGAATTTGCTTTCAACTTTTCCAAGATTATTCTTCGCAATTAAAGTGATTTTATACAATCCTTCTTTTATGATTTTACCGTTTATAATCCCCGTATTTGAGTCAAGTACAAGCCCATCCGGCAGATTTACAGCTGAAAAAATAATCGGTCTTTTACCTGTAGCGGAAATTGTATAAAAAAAAGGCCGACCTGGCCGTACTCCAAAAATCTTTGCGCCATTTATCTGTGGATGATCCGAAACTTTAGGAGTTAAAATATAAGCCTTAGGTGCTGATTTTTTTATGAGTAAAGATTGAGGAGATACTTCTTTCGTCATTTCAATTTTTGCATCACACCAATCTGCATGATCATAATCAATGCCGTCGCCGGCATCCGTAACAAGCAAACCAAGAATTTTAATATTTCTTATATCAATATCAATTATTTTTGGAGTAGTTCCCTTTTTCATGATGCCGCTTTGCCAAAGAACTTTTTTATCTCCTAAAGCCATAAATTCTACTGAGCCTTTATTTGTAGCCTCGTCATCAACACCAACTGTAGCCAAAAATCGTTTCCCATTTTTATTGATATTTAATTGATATGTGCTAACCGCATTAGTCCCAACTCCGCGTTCGAATTTATTACCGGCTATGCTCAATATATTTCCTTCAACGGATTTATTTGCTTGCGCCGTACCCCAGCCGCTTTCCATATTTGAAAGATCAAGTTTATCCAGCCAGATTGTCTGTGCATTTATTGTCAATGTATATGTTAGTAAAATTAGAGTAATAAATAGGAGCTTTTTCATGTTCCCGCCGTTCATAAAATGGAGAAAAGTTATTATAAAAATGTTTATTATAATCATAGTGAATTTAATTAAAAAATAATTATGTTATAAGGTCTCTAAAGATAAAATTTTTAAGATGAGGATTATGCCTAAATTAATAGATTCGCCAGTTATTGTCCGAGCGGCCGGAAACAAACCAAAAATAATTGAAGAGTATGTTGGTAGAGTTAATACTAAAATAGAACCGGTAAGTATTGCAAGAATGAAAAGTCCGGGTGGCTGGCTGGAACCCGGGCAAACTCCGGAATTTGATGAATATACAATAGTATTAAAAGGTAAGTTGAGGGTTAATTACAAAGGAGGATATATTGAAGTAAATGAAGGGCAGGCAATACAGGTTTTAAAAGGGGAGTGGGTGCAGTACAGCACTCCGGGGATAGAGGGTGCAGAATATATCGCAGTTTGTTTACCTGCATTTTCACCAGATCTTGTGAACAGAGATTAATTAATCTTGAATGTTTAAATAAGAGAATGAATGAGATGAAAAATATTATTGATGAACGTGTCAAAAAAATTCTTATTGATAGAGTGCTAAATATATCGATTGAAGATAAAGCTCAATGGGGTAAGATGAATGTTCATGAAATGATTTGTCATTGCTCCGATCAGTTAAGAATGTCTATGGGATTAAAGGAAACCGAATATGTAGGGAAACCGGTTTTAAGTTCTATCGTGAAGTGGTTGGTTTTTATGGGTATGCCGATTCCCAAAGGTAAAGTTAAAACAGTGAAGGAATTAGAACAGGGTGTTGGCGGGACAAAACCAGCGGAATTTGAAAAAGATAGAACGGTCTTGATAAAGCTGATTAATGATTTTGCTGGTTCATTCCAAAATACTCCTTATAGAATTCACCCTGTTTTCGGTAAGTTGAATTGTATTCAATGGGGAAAATTGGATTATACTCATTTAAACCATCATTTAACTCAATTTAAAAGATAGCAGCCGGCTGGAATATTCGATGAGAGGGGACTAGTTTTTGTCTCCACAAATACTCTCTTCTATAAGATGTATAGTATTGAATCAATAAATTAGTATATAAAGTTTATCAAAATGTTAAGAAAATGAAGAGGATTTTATCTATATTAATTCAAATTGGATAATATAAATATTTCATACCATCCTGCAATTACGGAAATTGTTAAAAAAAAATAATTTAGATGCCCTTAAATTTTGTCAAAATTCATATAAGGAGAATTTATGGAAACTTATTATGATCCTAAAGACTTAAGTAAATTTGCTGAAATTAGCGAAGGCGCGCCGGAACTTTGGAAAAAATTTAGTGATTGGTATGGAGCGGTATTTGCGGCGGGGGCGTTAACCGAGAGGGAAAAAGCCTTAATTGCTTTAGCTGTCGCCCATGCAGTTCAATGCCCTTATTGCATTGATGCCTATACACAGGAAAGCCTTGCCAAAGGTGCTGATCTGGAACAAATGACTGAAGCTATTCATGTAGCCAGTGCAATTAGAGGAGGCGCATCATTAGTTCATGGCGTTCAGATGAAAAATGTAAATACTAAATTATCTATGTGATAAAATGGAATTAAAAATAAGAAATAAAAGCATGATGGCATCCGGTGAGAAATTGGCGAATGCAGAAGAACAATTGAAAATAATAAACCAGTCTTCCGGAATACCTTCATTTGATACTAAGCTTGAATCATCAGGCAATGGACACCTTACCAGCGGTAAGATTGAAATCTTTCAGGTAAACATTGGTAAAATGTGCAACCAGGTATGCAAGCATTGCCATGTTGATGCAGGCCCGGACAGGAGAGAAATAATGACGAAGGAGACTATGGAATTATGCCTGTCAGCTCTTGCCTCGGCGGAAATGTTAACCGTTGATATAACCGGCGGCGCACCCGAAATGAATCCTTATTTCAAATGGTTTGTTTCTGAAATAAGTAAAATGGGCAAACATATTATGGTACGTTCAAATTTAACCATACTTGCTGCAAACGGTTTCGAAGACTATCCTGAGTTTATGGCTGAGAACAAAGTAGAAATTATTTCTTCACTTCCGTTTTATAAATCATCTTTAACTGATAAGCAAAGAGGTGAAGGTGTTTTTGAAAAATCTGTTGCTGCCATAAAAATACTGAATAACCTGGGCTATGGCAAAGAAAATTCCGGACTGAAATTTAATCTTGTATATAATCCTGCAGGCGCTTTCCTTCCCGGTTCACAGTCAGAGTTGGAAAAAGAATATAAGCGTGAGTTGTTAAAAAATTATGGGCTGGTCTTCAATAATCTTTATACTATTACCAATATGCCTATCAGCAGGTTTCTGGATTATCTGATTTCTTCCGGAAATTATGAAGCTTATATGGAAAAATTGAGCATTTCATTTAACACGGTCGCTGCACAAAACGTTATGTGCAAGTTTACACTTTCGGTAGGTTGGGATGGAAAGCTTTATGATTGCGATTTTAACCAGATGCTGGAATTAAATTTGAACCACGGGGCGCCAAGCCATATTAAAAATTTTAATATATCATTGCTTGAAAATCGAAGGATCATAACAGGACAGCATTGTTATGGATGCACTGCAGGAGCGGGTTCCAGTTGCGGAGGTGCTACGGCCTGATTAAAAGTACGAAAATTTAACGGGAGATTTTGTACTTGCGTGTTTTTCGATCGCCCTGAAAGTGAAGAAAAATATAAATTATAAAGAATCTGGACATATTTTCCCTACAATATGTTACAGAAGAGGTCAGAACTGTAGTATGAATGTATTGTAATTTTTTTAATTATAAACTTATTATTATCCATTGAGTTATTCTATAAATTGTTACATGAAGTATATCATTTAATATTAATAAAATCATAAATTATTTAACCAGGATATCAAATGCAAAAATCCAATCATATATATGACTTATTTGAACACATGCAGTGGGCGGATGCAACTGTTTGGCAAATTGTTCTAAATACTGCGGGAGCAGAGAATGATGAAAAAATTAAAAGTAAATTCTTTCATATTCATATGGTGCAGCAAGCTTATCTTTGTTTATGGGAAAAGCTCCCTTTAAAATTACAGGATATAACTGATTTTAAAGATCTGCAGTCGGTATCAAAATGGGGAAGTGAATTCTACAAAAAGGTTTATAGCTTTTTGGACAGCCTCGAAGAAAAAAAAATCGAATCTATACTTGAAATACCGTGGATTAAATTTTTTGAAGCTAAGATCGGAAAAGTACTGAACTCTATAAATATTGAAGAATCATTTCTTCAAGTGGCTCTTCATAGTAGCTACCACCGCGGGCAGGTTAACGCCCGGCTCCGTGAATTAGGTGGTGAACCGCCCTTAGTCGACTATATATTCTGGATTTTACAAAACAGGCCTGAAGCTAAATGGGGAGAATGGATGAATGATTGAATGGATGGGAGAATGGATGATGGGTGAATGAACTTTAGCAATAATTTATCAAGATTATTTAAGATTTGGGGACTTTCTTTTTATAAAATATCATATATTATTAATTTGTTAGAAAATTTATGAAATTGTTCAAGCTACTAATCACAGTAATATTATTCTTCAACTACATTAAGGCACAGGATAGCGTTAAAATATCGGGGTATGTAAGAGATTTTGAAAGTCATCCTTTGGATAGCGTTGTGGTGCATTTGAAAGATAGAAATTTTAAGGATCTTTATACAACTTATTCTGATAAATGGGGTTATTATGAACTAAAAATACCAGTATCGAATTATTATTGTATGTATGCAATAAAAGAAAGCGACTATGGCAATACCCGGCTTGAATTTTGGGCATGGAATATTCCGGCTTATAAAAATTTAATTATAAGTCCTTCATACAACAGGCTGGAAGTATACGGAGTTAATATTTTTGAGCCACAAGTTGGTCCGTATGAAACTTATATGGTATACTTTAGGCCAATGAGTTTGACACGTGCCCTGCTGGTTAAAGGTAAAGATTTAATTAATTATAATATTGCTCCCGATTCATTAAGTGAAAAAGATATTGATATAAAAATGAATGGAAAGAACACTCAGATAGTAAATATCAATAAAGTTAATGAGTATGCAAGAGGGAAAACCTTATATGGTTATTTAGTCCAATTTAAAAAATCAAATACTGAAAATTTAGAATTAAAAAATTATGATAAAATAGAAATTATAGTAACCGATCCGGAAAACGGAGATAGAGGTATGAGTGTTTCTTACATAAAAAAGTAACATAAACGCAACAACAATAGTATCCGTCAAATTGAATTAATAAGCATTTTGCCGGTTTGTTAAGTTAACATGTCATGAAAAAATCCGTTGGTTGTCAACTCAAAACGGATTCATTAAACATATTAGCATATCTGCGCTTGTACGCCTGGGGAGATAAACCTGTGTGCCGCCTGAATATTTCACGGAAAAAGTTGAAATCTTCATAACCGGATTTTACACATACCTGTTCAATACCAACCTTTCCATTTTCCAATAACCTTTTAGCAGCTTCTACTCTTACGCGTTGAATATATTCAAGCGGAGTATTGCCGGTTGCTTCGATAAATCGCCTTATAAGTGTGCGGTTAGAAATATTAAATTTATTAGCAAGCTTTTTAATATAAAGTTCATCACAATAATGCTGTTCAATAAATTCCTGTACTTCCCGGATTCCCTTGTCGGCATGGCTTCTTTGAAGATCAAATATTGCAAATGAGTTTTGGCCGCTGTCGTGTACCTGTATCATCATAACTTTTGAAGCGGCCAGGGCAAGTTCACGCCCGCAAAATTTTTCAATAAGATAAATCATTAACGAAGTGAATGAAAAAGCAGCGCCGCAAGAATAAATTCTTCCCTCATCAATAATTACTTTATCATCTTCTAGCTTAACATTAGGATAAAGCTTTCTAAATAAAGGTACGCCCATCCAATGAGTTGTGGCTCTTCTTCCATCAAGAATTCCGGCAGCAGCCAGCAAGAAAGTTCCCATGCATATTGAGGCAACTTCACTTCCGGTATTAAACTGATGTCTGATCCATTCAATCATCTTTTTTTCATCTTTCAGAACTTTTTCAACTAATTCAAAATTCATTGCTGGAATAATTATCAAATCGTATTTCCTTTTATTCCTTATAGTTTTGCTGCCTCTAACAAAACCAGGTGAATATTTATCTATATTAAGAGAGTCAACAATGTCCACTTCAAAATCAACTTTGTTATTTAAGACACCAAATATTTGTTTTGTAATATCTATTTTAGTTAAAATATCATATGGACCTATGATGCTGCTGCTTACAGCACCGGTATAGTTTAGTATTGCAACTTTCAATTTTTAACTCCAAAATGTTCTGGCAAATATACCTCTATTAAATGTCATATTTGCCACTTCTTTATATTCATTTTGGTGGATATTATTACTAATAGAATTATGGGTTTAGAATTCACTAATAATTTAATTATAAAATAATAAAGAAAGGATCCAATATATGACATCAAAAGAAAATTCAATAAACTGGTTTGAAATATCTGTTTCAGATATAAAAAGGGCGAAGAAATTTTATGAAACCGTTTTTGATATAAAAATGGAAACGATGAATATGATGGGATTGGAAATGGCATTTTTTCCAGCGGAACCGGGAAACGGAAAGGCTTCCGGAGGATTGGTCCAGAGTCCATCACATAAACCGAGCGTTGACGGAGTAAAACTTTACTTGAACGGTAATCCTGACTTATCTGTAGCGCTGTCGAATGTAGAAAAAGCCGGCGGTAAAGTCATTATGCCTAAGACAAAGATTTCCGATGATGTTGGCTATATGGCATATTTCTCGGATACAGAGGGCAATGCGGTCGCTCTTCATTCACAAAAATAATAATCAATATTATCCGGTTGGAATAGCAAAAGATTCAATAATATTGGATTTTAAGAATATTATAAAATATGAAGGGGAGAGAGAATTAGTTTTAACTGCCCTGCAGGATAATTTAAATCAATTGGTTATTCTGCGGTGCAGTTTTTTTTAAGTTTTAAGTATTATAAATATTTAGTTTATGTTTAATTCAATTAAATTATTTAGAAAACAAACATTCAATTCCGGCAATGATAATTTTGTTTCATAATATAGTTTTTTTACTGTATTATAATCTGAATGAATTAATTTAGGTTTATTATGTGCGTTCCAAAATAATTTTATAAGACTGCGAGAAGTAAACATTTTTAGTATTATTTCCTTTCCACCTCTTTCTACCTATACTTAGAAAAATTTTTTCAAAAATGGGAAATAAATCTACTGTATGTGGAAAAAAGAGCATAATTTACTGTACTAGAATGGTGTAGTAATTCGACCTTTCTAATTATATTTATCACAAATCAATTGATAGATTGAAATGTTACTTGCGAAACCACAGTTGATTTAACATTTTCCACAAGCAAATACTTTACAACTTTATAGATTATATAATAAAACTTGTTATGACCGGAAATTTTTAAGATTTTCAATAATAAGCTGTTTATATGGCACACTTTATGGATGTATTAAAGAATTAACTGGCGTCTGATACATAGGTTTGGATATTTATACTCAGGATGAAGGAATATTTATGAAAAAGTTTAATGAAATGTGGTAACGACTCTTTTCTAATAGAAATAATTTTGTCCGTTTTTTAATAATGAATTCTTTCTTTTCATATTCAATTATAAGTACAACTTATTGAAAAATGATTCCCTCCATGAGAGGAAATTAATAACAGGAGAAAAAATGAAAATTCGTATTGAAGAAGCACTTGATTATCACAGTCAGGGCAGGCGAGGTAAAATAGAAGTTGTCCCAACAAAACCTTGTTTAACTTCAAGGGACTTATCCCTGGCATATACTCCGGGTGTGGCAGAGCCATGCCGTGCAATTGCAAAAAATGACGATGATGTTTATAAATATACTGCAAAGGGTAATTTAGTTGCTGTTATCTCAAATGGTACGGCCGTACTTGGATTAGGCGATATCGGCCCCCATGCTGGAAAACCGGTTATGGAGGGCAAAGGAGTATTATTTAAAAGATTCGCCGATATTGATGTTTTTGATATAGAGCTTAAAACCAAAGATCCGAAAGAAATAATCAGGGCAGTACAGTTACTTGAACCTACATTCGGGGGAATAAATCTTGAGGACATAAAAGCTCCCGAATGTTTTGAGATTGAGGAAACATTGAAAGCTACAATGAATATTCCGGTATTTCATGATGATCAGCATGGAACGGCAATAATTTCATGTGCCGCATTAATAAATGCTGCTGAAATTTGCGGCAAGAAAATGTCGGAACTGAAAATAGTGGTTAATGGTGCTGGTGCTGCAGCTATTTCTTGTTGTAATTTATATATAAGGGCAGGTGCAAAAAGAGAAAATATAACAATGTTTGATTCTAAGGGCAGTATTTCCAAAAGCCGTAAAGATCTTAATAAGTACAAAATTGCATTTGCTATTGAAAAAGTGTATAGTTCACTTGCAGAAGGAATAAAGGGCGCCGATGTATTTGTCGGGTTGTCGGTAGGCGGAGTTGTTTCCAAAGAAATGGTAAAATCAATGGCTCCAAATCCGATTATATTTGCAATGGCAAATCCTGATCCGGAAATTATGTATGATGAGGCAATTTCAGTTCGTGATGATCTTATTATGGCAACTGGCAGAAGTGATTTCCCGAACCAGGTGAACAACGTTTTGGGTTTTCCATTTATATTCAGAGGCGCGTTGGATGTAAGAGCCACTTCAATAAATGAAGAAATGAAAATGGCTGCTGTAAATGCTCTTGCATCTCTGGCAAAAGAAGTTGTCCCCGAAACCGTTTTCAGTGCATATGGCGGTGAAAGCTTTGAGTTTGGGAGGAATTATATAATTCCCAAGCCGTTTGACCCAAGAGTACTTTGGTACGTTGCACCTGCAGTTGCAAAAGCTGCAATTGAATCCGGTGTTGCAAGAGTTAAAATAGAAGATTGGGAAGTATACAAAGAAGAATTAAAAGAAAGACTCGGATTATCGAAAGAAATTATCCGTGTAATGGTTCACAAAGCTCAGAAGAGTCCAAGAAGGGTTGTTTATCCTGAAGGTGAAGAGGAAAAAATTATTCGTGCAGCCCATGTTTGCTATACTGATAATATTGCCAAACCGATTCTTTTAGGTAATTTTAATAAAATTAAAGAAATTATTAGCGATCTCGATTATGATGAAAAAGAATTTGAAATATTTGATCCGGAAACCTGTCCGAGATGTGAAGGATATGCGCAGGCATTTTTTGAAAAGAGGCGGCGTAAGGGAGCCACTTTAAAAGAAGCGAGGGATTTAATGAAAGCCCCGATATACTATGGCTCTATGATGTGTGATAGGAATGATGCAGATGCCTTAATAAGCGGTTTAACTACTAACTATCCAAATACAATAAAGCCTGCCCTGCAATGCGTGGGAGTTAAAGACGGTTATAAACTTGTATCCGGATGTTATATAGTTCTAACTAAAAAAGATGTATTCTTCTTTGCCGATACAACCGTAAATGTTAATCCAAATTCATCCGAACTTGCCGAAATTGCTATTTCTGCGGCAGATATTGCACGTGCATTTGATGTAGATCCAAAAGTAGCTATGCTTTCATTCAGCAATTTCGGAAGCGCTAAATATCCCGAATCG
>Ga0181520_10001059_pt1 | contig 57589 bp, 34 predicted proteins | sample PEATcosm2014_Bin_29_FD_132451 | JGI IMG/M metagenome (GOLD analysis project Ga0181520, IMG submission 132451) | Peatland microbial communities from MTU Mesocosm Facility, Houghton, MI, USA - PEATcosm2014_Bin02_30_metaG | ecosystem: Environmental > Terrestrial > Soil > Wetlands > Peat | place... | reverse complement strand
GTGATATTTGCAATCCCACACCGTATGGCTGCCACGCTTATAGTTTTCCATCACTACAAGCCTAGTACCTTCCGTCGCCTAAAGGCGAGGGGTTTACGGATCCCCTATCGGGGACTCTAAAACAACAGCGGTGGAGGGCCGAAGCCTTCCACCGCTGTTGTTTTCTTTACACGATTTTTCTTACTTCGCGATCTTGTCGAGTTCCAGGTTGAGCGCCAGCACATTGACGCGCGGCTCGCCCAGCACGCCGTATTGGCGCGCGGTGGTATGCGCGGCAATCAGTGTGCGTATGGCGTCTTCGCTCAGGTTGCGCGCCTTGGCCACGCGCGGAGCTTGAAAGTAAGCCGCGTCGGGAGTGATGTCGGGGTCCAGCCCCGAACCCGAGGTCGTTACCAGGTCGATGGGCACCGGCTTGCCTGGATTCTCCTTGGCCAGCGTGTCGATCGAGCCTTGGATGCGATCCACCAGCGTCTTCGAGGATTGGGCCAGATTCGAGCCGCCGGATGCGGTAGCGTCGTAGCCATTACCAGCCGCCGAGGGACGGGGATGGAAGTAGCGGTCGCTGGTGAAACTCTGCGCCAGCAACTCGGAGCCGATCACCGTGCCGTCCTTGAGCTGGATCAGGCTGCCGCCCGCCTTGTGCGGAAACACCACGGCCGCAATGACAGTAACCAACAGCGGATAGCCCAGGCCCAACAGCACCGTGGCAACGAGGGTAAAGCGAATTGAGGTCTTCCAAACGGATTGCATGAAGTCTCTCCGATAACAGTTCTCAGTGGTCAGTTCTCAGTGGTCAGTTTCATTGCTGAGAACTGACCACAGAGAACTGAGAACTTTCTTACGCCAGGTGCAGCGCCACCAGAGCCAGGTCGATGGCCTTGATGCCAATGAAGGGGATGATAATGCCGCCGACGCCGTAGACGAGCAGGTTGTTGCGCAGCAGGATATCGGCGGCCTTGGGCTCGTACTTCACGCCCTTCAGAGCCAGCGGAATCAGCGCCACGATAATCAGCGCGTTGAAGATTACCGCACTGAGAATGGCCGAATGCGGCGAGCCAAGGCGCATGATGTTGAGCGCGTTGAGCACCGGGAAGACGCCGGCGAACATGGCCGGGATGATGGCGAAATACTTCGCCACATCGTTGGCAATGCTGAAGGTGGTCAGCGCGCCGCGGGTCATGAGCAACTGCTTGCCGATCTCGACAATCTCGATCAGCTTGGTGGGGTTGGAGTCCAGATCCACCATGTTGCCGGCTTCCTTGGCGGCCTGCGTGCCGGAGTTCATAGCCACGCCCACATCGGCCTGGGCCAGTGCCGGAGCGTCGTTGGTGCCGTCGCCGGTCATGGCCACCAGTTTGCCCTTGGCCTGCTCGCGCTTGATCAGGTCCATCTTGTCTTTGGGCTTGGCCTCGGCGAGAAAGTCGTCCACACCCGCCTCGCGGGCAATCACGGCAGCGGTCAGCGGATTGTCGCCGGTAATCATGATGGTGCGGATGCCCATGGCGCGCAGGCGGGCAAGACGTTCCTTGAGACCGCCCTTGACGATGTCCTTGAGATAGATCACGCCCAGCGCGGTGGCGTTCTCGGCCACCACCAGCGGTGTGCCGCCCAGGCGGGCGACTTCTTCGACGTTATCGCGCACCTTCTTGGGCAGTTGCGATCCCTGCTCTTCGAGGAAGCGGGTGATGGCGTCCACCGAGCCCTTGCGGATGCGCGAGCCGGGCAGGTTGACGCCGCTCATGCGGGTCAGCGCGGTGAAGGGAACGAACTCGGCATGAATGCCGCTGAGGTCGCGTCCGCGCAGGTTGTACTGCTCCTTGGCCAGCACCACGATGGAGCGCCCCTCCGGGGTTTCATCCGAAAGAGACGATAATTGGGCCGCATCCGCCAGCCGCTCCGGGCTCACGTCCGGCGCAGGAATGAACTCGGCGGCCTGACGATTGCCCAAGGTGATGGTGCCGGTCTTGTCCAGCAGCAGGGTGTTCACATCGCCGGCGGCTTCCACGGCGCGGCCGCTCATGGCCAGCACGTTGTATTGAACCAGTCGATCCATACCGGCGATGCCGATGGCCGAGAGCAGGCCGCCGATGGTGGTCGGAATCAGGCAGACCAGCAGCGAAACCAGCACGAAGACCGTTTGCGGCGCTTTCGAGTAGATGGCGAAGGGTTGCAGAGTGACCACTGCCAGCAGAAAGATGATGGTCAGTCCACTGAGCAGAATGCTGAGGGCTATCTCGTTGGGAGTCTTCTGCCGGCTGGCGCCTTCCACCAGCGCAATCATGCGGTCCAGAAAGGTCTCGCCGGGATTGGAGGTGATCTTCACCTTGATCCAGTCCGATAAAACCTTCGTTCCGCCGGTGACGGCCGACCTGTCGCCGCCGGCCTCGCGGATCACGGGAGCCGACTCGCCGGTGATGGCCGACTCGTCTACCGAGGCCACGCCCTCGATCACCTCGCCGTCGCCGGCGATGTAGTGGTTGGCCTCGACGTAGATTACGTCTCCGGCGCGAAGCAGGCCGCTGGGAATCTCATCGAAGCCGCCGGTGTCGTTGTACTTCTTGGCGATGGTTTCGCCCTTGGCCTTGCGCAGGGTATCGGCCTGGGCCTTGCCGCGGCCCTCGGCCATGGCTTCGGCAAAGTTGGCGAAGAGCACCGTGAACCACAGCCAGGCGGTAATCTGCAGGTTGAAACCGAAGCCCAAGCGGTGATGCATGGTGTTGTCGATCAGCAGCGCCGTGGTGAGAATGCTGCCCACCTCGACGACAAACATGACGGGATTTTTGACCATCGTGCGCGGGTCCAGCTTCTTCACCGAATCGATCAGCGCCTGGCCGAGAATCTCCGTGTTCCAGAGACTTTTCTTGTGTGTATGAGACATAACGGTTCCTCGCGTCCTGATGCAGTTAGAAGAGCTGGCCGGCCTTGAGCACCAGGTGCTCGAGAATGGGTCCCAGGCTAAGCGCCGGGAAGAAGGTCAACGCGCCCAAAATCACGATGACGCCGACCAGCAGCACAGCGAAAAGAGCGGTGTTCACCGGGAAGGTGCCCGGCGAGGGCGGCACACTCTTCTTTTGCGCCAGATTGCCCGCCAGAGCCAGCACCGGGATCATCATCAGGATTCGGCCACAGAGCATATCCCAGCCCAGCATGACGTTGTACCACCAGGTATTGGCATTAAGTCCGGCAAAAGCCGAGCCGTTGTTGCCAGCCCCAGAGGTAAAGGCGTAAAGGATCTCGGTGAGGCCGTGCGGCCCCTGATTGTTCAGGCTGCTCAGGCCGACGGTCGGAGAGAGCAGGAAAATCGCCGTCAGCGTAAGAATGATGAGCGGAAAGATGAGCGCATAGAGCATACACATCTTCACGTCATAGGCTTCGATCTTCTTGCCCAGGTATTCGGGTGTACGGCCCACCATGAGCCCGGCGATGAAGACCGCCAGCACCACCATGATGAGGATGCCATAGAGTCCGGACCCGACACCGCCGAAGACCACTTCGCCCAGCATGATGTTGGTCAGCACCACCATGCCTCCCAAGGGGGTGAAGCTGTCGTGCATACCGTTGACGGCTCCGCAACTGGCGTCGGTCGTGACAGTGGCAAAGAGAGAACTGGAGGCAATGCCGAAGCGGACTTCCTTGCCCTCCATGTTGCCGCCCGGTGCGGCGAGGGAGTGGGTCTGGGCGGCTCCGTGCAGCAGCGGGTGAGGCTGCGACTCGGCCCAGTAGACGGTTGTAAAGCCAGCGGCGAAAAGCACAAACATCGTCGCCAATACCGCCCATCCATGACCCGGCGAGCCCGTCATCCGGCCGAGCATGTAAGTCATGCCGGCGGGGATGATGAAGATGGAGAGCATCTGCAGAAGGTTCGAGAACGGCGTGGGATTCTCGAAGGGATGGGCGCTGTTGGCGTTGAAGAAGCCGCCGCCGTTGGTGCCCAGCATTTTGATGGCTTCCTGCGAGGCCACTGGCCCCTGTCCGATGGTCTGGGTCTGTCCCTCCACGGTGTGCGCCTGGGTGTAGGCCTTGAGGTTCTGCGGCACACCTTGTCCAATCAGCAGCAATGCGTAGATCAGAGATCCCGGCAGCAGGATATAAAGAAAGGAGCGAGTCGTATCCACCCAGAAGTTGCCGATGTTCTTGGAGACTGTGCGCTTGATGCTGCGCACCAGCGCCACGGCTACTACGATGCCCACCGCCGCGGAAAAGAAGTTATGTGTAGCGAGGCCTGCCATCTGGGTCAGATAGCTCATGGTGGTCTCGGGGGTATAGGACTGCCAGTTGGTGTTGGTGGTGAAGCTGGCGGCGGTATTCCAGGCCAGATCCGGTCCCACCGCGGCCAATCCCTGCGGGTTGAAGGGCAGGAAGTGCTGCAGCCGCTCGATGCCGTAGGTGAGCAACATGCTCACCGCCGAGAAGCCCAGCATGGAATAGGCGTACTGGCGCCAGTCCATCTCTTCGACGTTCACCCCGGAAAGCCGGTAGATGAGCCGCTCAATGGGACCCAGCACCGGGTCCAGCCAGGTGCGTTCCCCCTCGAAGACGCGAGCCATATAGGCCCCTACCGGGCGGACGCTTGCCAGCAGGATCGCGCAGAAAATGGCAAATTGCAACCAGCCGTTAGCGGACATGTCAGAATTTCTCCGGGAAAAGCAGGGTGATGGTGAGGTATGCGAACAACAAAACAGAGAGAACCAGCGCCGTTGCGGTAATCAGGTCGATTGGCATGGGCTACCTCAACTTCTGACAGGCCTTGACGTAGAGAAACGCCAGGGCGAAGAAGATCGCTGTGTAGAGCAACATCAAGGCATCTTGCATTGTGCATCTCGCTTCTCCCGGCGGAAGACCGCCGGTGGGGCATTGCATGGCCGGCCAAGGGGACGCGGCGCCCGCAGGGGTTCATCAAATCCCCCTGCTTAAGTCCTATTCTGTATCCATCCAGATTCGAGTATCGAAAAGGTTTCCTAAATAAAGCATAAGGGCTTATTGATGTGGAATGGATCGACCGCGGCCAAGAAATTGTGCGCTTCCGCAGTTGAATGCACTCTGTTTGCGGGGGCATTCAGGAAGCAATCAATCCTCGTTTCCGGTCCAGCCTTCGGGGACGAAGCGGTAACCCACCCATGGCTCGGTCTGAATATATTGCTTGCCGGTCTCCGCCTCCAGCTTCTTGCGCAGTTGTCCGACAAAGACGCGCAGATACTCCGGCTGGTGGGCCGATTGCGAGCCCCATACGGTGGTCAGCAGGACGCGGTGAGTCATCACCTTGCCGGCGTGGCGGGCCAGATGCAGCAGCAGGTCGAATTCCTTGGGGGTCAGATGGATCGGCTTGCCCTGGACACTGATGGAGTGGGCCTCGGCGTCGACCACGAAGTCCCCGGTCTCGATGGCCGCCGTGGTCCGCTCCGGGGCGCGGCGCATGTGGGCGCGGACGCGGGCTTGCAGTTCCTGAATCCCAAAGGGCTTGGTGACGTAGTCGTCGGCCCCGGCGTCGAGCGCCTCGACCTTGGAGCGCTCGTGATCGCGCACGGAGAGGATCAGCACCGGCGTGGAGCCATGGGCGCGGATCGCCCGGCAGACCTCGACGCCGCTCATGCCGGGCATCATCAGGTCGGTGACGACCAGGTCCGGCGTCCACTCCGAGAAGAGGCGGAGGCCCTCCTCGGGGTCGTTGGCGGTGCGCACGTCGTAGCCCTGCGCGCTGAGTGCGGCGCGCAGCACGCGGGTGATCTGCGGTTCGTCGTCGATAATCAGAATTCTGCCTGGCATGTCGATCTTCTTTCTTGGGAAGATTACATTATCGCGCCGGGCGCTATCATGCGAAAGGAGGAAGACCACGGTGCACAAGCACACACGCGAGGCCCTGCAATGGCTGGCGATGACGCTGGTCGCGGTTTCGATCACCTGGCTGATGGTGGTTTTGGGGGCCAATGCCACCGCCGCGGCGATGGTCTTTCTGGTGCTGGTGGTGTGGTCGGCCACCGTGGCCGGCATCGGGCTCTCGCTGCTCACCGCGGTGCTGTGCGCCCTGGCCTTCGACTATTTCTTTCTGCCGCCCGTGCACACCTTGCGTTTGGCCGGGGCCCAGGAATGGGTGGCTCTGGCGGCCTTCGTCTCCAGTTGCCTGGTGGTGGGCCGGGTGGCGGAGATGGCCCGCCGTCAGACCCTTCAGGCCGAGCAACGCCGCGAGGATGTCGAGCGCCTCTACGCCCTCAGCCAGGAGATGATGCTGCACGAAGACGCCGCAGGCCTGATCCGCGACCTGCCGCGGCTCATCCATCGCATCTTCGCCCTGGATGAAGTCGTACTCTACGTCCGCGATCAGGATCAGTTCTACACCTCCGGCGCGGAACTGGCTGAGAGCGCCCAGGCCAATCTGCGCGCCATGACGCAGGGGCTGAACCCTACCCTGGTGGGTGCGGGCAGCATCACGGCGATGGCATTGACCCTGGGCTTGCGACCGGTGGGCGCACTGGGTTGGCTGCCGGCGCACCTCTCGCGCGAGGTGGCCACCGCCGTCAGCGCCCAGGTGGCCATTGCACTGACCCGCGCCACCGCCATCGAGGCCACCGCGCGCATGGAAGCTGCCCGCGAGAGCGAACGCCTGCGCACCGCGCTGATCGACTCCCTGACCCACGAACTGCGCACCCCTCTGACCTCGATTCGCGCCGCGGCGACGACGCTTTTACAGGGCGAGGGGCTGGACGAGATCTCCCGCCAGGATCTGGCCGCCATCGTCGATGAAGAGGCCTCGCGCTTGGACGCACTGATCGGCGAAGCCGTCGAGATGGCCGAGATCGACGCCAACGTGGTTCAGGTTCATGCCGTGCCCCAGCATCCGCGGGCGCTGCTCGATCAGGCCGTCGAGGAATCGCGCAAAGTGCTGAGCGGCCATCGCATCGTTCTCGAGGTAGAAGGGCCGGAGGATCCCGCCTGGTTCGATCCTCATCTGCTCTGCCGCGTCTTTCGCCACCTGCTGGAGAACGCCGCCCGCTTCACGCCCAGCGGCGGGCGCATCGTCCTGCGCAGCCGCCGCAGCCACGGCCGCCTTGAATTTGCCGTCGAAGACAGCGGGCCGGGCATCGATTCCGTCGATCTGCCCCTGATCTTCGAAAAGTTCTATCGCGGCAAAAAAGGCGCAACCAAGGGGAAGGGAACGGGCATGGGACTGGCGATTGCCCGCGCTATTCTGGCCGCGCATGGCGGCGGCATCGAGGCTTTGGGCGTCGCGGGCAAGGGCGCCTGCTTCCGCTTCTGGGTGCCGCTGGTAGAAAAACAGCCCGCCCACAAGGATTGAGCGGCGGCCCACGACTGGCTTTGCGCAGGCGATTCGGCGGAAAATCGGAATGGCGCTAGGTCTTTGACCGCATAGTTTTGCACCACTGAGGGTGCCCCCGGTCTCGATCTTGAGACCGGGGAAGGTAGGGACTGCAATACATCTTCATGCGGTCAGAGACCTAGCAGATTCGCTGGGATTGATCGTCTACCAGCCGGCGCCACTCCAGGGCGATCGTATAAACGTAATTCCCATGACAAAATCGCCGTTTTGCGCCACCCCTACTGGGCTCCGGATGCAATTTCTGGCTGCTTTCCCAGCGCTGAAGCGCTGGGCTAACCACCAGTGCGCCTCCGGCGCGGTAAAAATCGGGCCATTCTCTTGAATTCGGATTCATGCGATTGCCCTGTGCGCTACTCCAATTCCTCAAATGAAAACGTCGCAGGGAGTTATAGTCGGAGTTTGTTCGCTTCCTTATCGCGAAACAGATAGACTTGTAATAATTTCCCCTTTCCGCGAGTGCTTTGGCAATGGCAGAACTCTCTCTGAATACCGCGCAAGCCGATCTTCGCTCCGCTTACTGGACGAATGCGCGGGATGCGATGCTTTTGGCCGACTGCGCCACCGGCCGGGTGGTCGACGCCAACCCCGCCGCCGAGGCGCTGACCGGCTATAACATCAATGAAATTATGGGTATGGAGCTATCGCGTCTGTTTTCTGCCGCAGAGGTCCACCGCGTCGAGGAGATTTTACGCCTGGGCGCGCAGCACAACCCCGCGATGGAAGATTTCCACCTGGAGCAGAAAGATGGCGGTGGAATGACGGTGGTGTTGTCCACAGCGGCTACCTTTGACTCCCCCGATCAGCCGCTGGTGTTTTGCATCCTCCGCGATATGGGCGATCTGGAGAGGCAACGGCATCGTTTGGTCACCCATCAATGGGCATTGTCGGCCTATGCGGGTGCGGCGCTGGCGCTGGTGCGCGCCCAGTCTTCACAGCGTCTGCTGCACGAGATCTGCGAAGCCATCACCCACGAATCCATCTACGTGCTGGCCTGGGTAGGAATCGCCGAGGAGAAAGAGGGTAAGCCGGTGCACATCTTTGCTGCCGCCGGGCAGGCGACAGGCTATCTGGACGATCTGCATATCACCTGGGACGAAGAGAATCCCAGCGGACGGGGACCCACCGGCAGAGCGATTCGCAGCGGCCAACTGCAACTCATGGAGGACCGCGAGACCTCGCCCATCTATGCGCCCTGGCGAGAGCGGGCGCAGCGTTTCGGAATATTCTCCACGATTTCCATTCCGCTGTTCGTCGAGGGAGGCTGGCGCGGTGCGCTGATGGTTTACGCCAATCACGTTCGAGCCTTCGAGCCGGTGGCCATTGGGGTCTTCGAGCATCTGGCCCGGGAGATCGGCCATGGGCTCAAAGCCCTGTACCAGAAGGAACAATTGGAGGCCGAGCGCATCCATCGCGCTCACGCACAGGAGAAACTGACCGAGGCATTCTCGGCGATTGTTACGGCGCTGGTTGCGGCCGTTGAGGCGCGCGATCCCTATACCGCGGGCCACGAGGGCCGGGTGGCGGAGATCGCCTGCGCCATCGGCCGAGAGCTGGGTTGGGACGAGGAACGGCTCACCGCCCTGCGCATGGCTTCCATGGTCCACGACATCGGCAAGATCTCCATTCCCAGCCGCATCCTGGTCAAGCCGGGACGGCTCAGCGATGAAGAGTTCGCCCTCATCCGGTCTCATCCCGAAACCGGCTATAACATTCTCAAAGACATTCCCTTCAGTTGGCCCATTGCCGAGATCATGCGTCAGCACCACGAGAAACTGGACGGCACCGGCTATCCGCTGGGATTGCACGCCGATCAGATTCTTCCTGAGGCCAAAGTGCTGGCCGTGGCCGACATCGTCGAGGCCATGGGCTCGGACCGCCCCTACCGCCAGGCAATCTCCCTGGATGTCGTTCTCGCCGAGATCGAGAGCCATGCCGGATTGCAACTGGATGCCGAAGCAGTCGGGGCCTGCGTGCGCCTCTTCCGCGAACGGGGGTTTGTATTGCCGGGGATGGCGCGGGGGTGAGGATTTTTTCCGATGCGATCTCAGGGGAATTTCTGGAGCTTCACCGCAGAAACGCCTAGCGCATTGGTCAAGCGCAAAAAATCAGGGGATGAGCCGCAGCCCATCCCCTGGTTACTGACGATCTTGGTTACGAGGACTTACCAGCCCAACACGTAGGCAAAGACCAGCGGCGCCACGATCGAGGCATCGGATTCGATGATGAACTTGGGCGTGGTCTCGCCCAGCTTGCCCCAGGTGATCTTCTCGTTGGGCACGGCGCCGGAGTAGGAGCCATAGCTGGTGGTTGAGTCGGAGATCTGGCAGAAGTAGCCCCACAGCGGCACATCCTCGCGCTGCAAGTCCTGGTGCAGCATGGGCACCACGCAGATGGGGAAGTCGCCGGCGATGCCGCCCGCAATCTGGAAGAAGCCCAGCGAGGACGTCTTGGTCAGCCCGGTGTACCACTCCGCCAGCTCCATCATGTATTCGATGCCGGTACGCACGGTGTGCACATTCTTCACATCGCCGCTGATGACGTGGCCGGAGAACATATTGCCCAGTGTCGAATCTTCCCAGCCGGGAACGAAGATGGGCAGGTTCTTCTCGGCCGCGGCCAGCAGCCAACTGTCCTTGGGGTCGATCTGGTAAGACTCCTTCAGAACGCCCGAGAGCAGGATCTTGTACATGAACTGGTGGGGGAAGTAGCGCTCCCCGGCCTGGTCGGCCTTGACCCATTCAGCCAGCACCACCTTCTCGATGCGGCGCATGGCCTCCATCTCTGGGATGCAGGTGTCGGTGACGCGGTTCATGTGGCGGGCCAGCAACGCGGCCTCGTCGGCCGGGGTCAGGTCGCGGTAGTGGGGCACGCGCTCGTAGAAATCGTGGGCGACGAGGTTGAAGACGTCCTCTTCCAGATTGGCGCCGGTGCAACTGATGCCGTGGATCTTGTCCTGGCGGATCATCTCGGCCAGCGAGAGGCCTAGTTCGCAGGTGCTCATGGCCCCGCCAATGGTGACGAACATCTTGCCCCCGGCGGCCAGGTGCGCATTGTAGGCTTCGGCGGCGTCCACCAGAGCGGCGGCGTTGAAGTGACGATAGTGGTGCTTGATAAACGACGAAATCGGCGGCATAGTGCTCAAAATCTCCCATTGTTAAGCTACCATAACGGCGTTCACGCGCTGTGAATGAGCCATGAAGGCGATCGCATAAACGTTTCGAGAATGAAGAGACGAGTTTTGAAAGGGGCACGATTTCAGTTGTGCCCGTTCAAAAACGCCACCTGGACTCCCCTCCATCGGGAATCAGATTTCAGCTCCAGTCTCCTGATAACTGGGAACTGACAACTGGGAACTGGCAACTGAGAACTGTTCCCTATTCCCTGGTCCCTAACAAAGCATTCACCTTGGCCATGACGGCGAAGGCGTCGGCGATGTAGACTACATCGGCCTTGCCGCGGGTCCAGCCGCAGTTGGGGTCGAGCGAGATGGCGCGGCGGTCGGCGATGAACCGCCAGCCCACCACATGCGGCTCTTCGCCGTGGCAGCAGGTCGAAAGTCCTTTAGCGTGGCGCGGCGTCGCGCCCGTCTGGCCGATCTGGTTCATGTGGGTGAGGAAGGGAAGCACGGATTGCCCCTCGCCGCCCTGGTCCACCAGCGATTTGGAACTGCCCAGCGAGGAACTGCTCGCCCGCAGGAAGCCCAGAATCAGCTCCGCGGCTTCAGAGGTGTGCACCTGCCCGTCGGGCTGCTTCTTGGTCCATCCGGCGCCGGCGACAAAGAGCATTTTGGCGTCGGGGCGGATGGTCTGCTGGCCCTGTTCGGGGGCGCGCACTCCAGTAACCGTGGTGCGGCTGGCGGGGGCGGCGACGGCGACTTTTTCAACTTCGGCCGCGGCATACTCGCCCGCGTAGGGTTTCTGCGTACCCGCGTCCACCAGCAGAAACCAGGGGCGGCTGTCGCGGCTGATTACAGCCTCAATGCGCTGGCGATAGAACCAACGCGTGGCCTCGATTCCCGCGGCTGCAGTGAGCGCGGTGATATGGGTATCGATGAATCCGCCCAGGCGGTGCGCCACGCCCGCGGCGACGCGGCTGAAACGGGAGCTTCCCGGCAGGAGCACGATGCTGGCCCCGGCGGCGCGGCAGAGCGCCTCGGCTGCGGCAGCGTCGGTGGCGTAGCGAGCCTGTGTGAATACTTCGCCTTCGACGGCGAAGAAACGAGCGCGGGTTGCGGCGACTCCATTCAAGGCGGCGGCGCTGCCAATCACACCGATGGCGAGGGACGCGCCGATCTGAGCGGCCAGCTCCAGACCGGCGGTGACGGCTTCCAAAGATGCCTTGCTCAGAACTGTTCCCGTTTCATCCATATGGGTCAATACAAGAATCGATTCCATTATTCGGCTCCTATCCAGGCGACCAGCTCGGCGGCGATCTCGTCCGGGGTCATGTTCTTCTCGACGCGCGTTACGCGCTGCTGCTTGGGCTGGCTGGCGGAGACGTAGCGCAGGCCATTGGCTTCGAGCTTGGCTACTTTGGCTTTGGCCAGCGCCGGCATAATCGTGCGCATATTGGCCATTCCGACCTGCGGATTGTTGCGCGGCTCGGCCAGATTGCCCGTCGCCCAGCCCAACACCGCTGGAGTGGAGGCGCAGACCGAGACCTGGTGCTTGCCGCCTTCGACGCGCTCTAAAACTTCGAAGCTCCCGTCTTCGCGCAGATCGATCTGGTCCACGCCCTGGAACTGCTCGGTGATGCCCAGTCGCTCGCCAATCAGTTGCAGGGTTACGCCGGCTCCGCGCGAGGCCGACTCCCAGCCGCCAAAGAGCAGCAGCTTGCTTTGATCCAGACCGGGCAGCGCGGCGATGGTCTCGGCCAGCACGGCGGCGGTGGAGTGGGCATCGGGAAAGCCGCCGATGGGGCCGTCCACGGGAACCAGCTCGAAGCCGACCTTCTGCGCCACGGTCATCATCACCTGTTGCAGCTTGGCCTTGGGGCCGAGCGAGATGAGCCAGACCTTGCTACCAGGGTTCTTGGCGGCCAGTGCGCCGGCCTCGTAGAGCGCGCTGGCGGCCCAGGGGTCCAGGACCGCGGGCAAGACCATTTCGTTCTTCAATCCCGGACCGGTCGGGCCGGTCACAGGCTCCAGCGTTTGCAGCGGATCGGGTACGATCCCCGCACAAACCACGATGTGAACTGCGTTTGCCATTCTTTTTTTCCTTGAGGTTGCGTTATTTCACGGATTGCTTCGAGGGCAGGGTTACCAATTGGTCAACCGGCGCAGCCAGCAGCGTGGTGGACCCACCCAGACGGCTGTCCCTGTATGGCTTTTGCAGAAAGCTCTGCCAGGAAGGGTCAGGAAAGCGGCGATTCCAAAACTCGCTCCAGGCCAGCAGTTGGCTGCCGGACGACATCACATCGACCTGCTCCTCGGGGGTGTATTTTCGGATCCATTTGGGGTCGGCTATGGCTTTGGACAAAAAGCCAACCGCGTCGCTCAAAGTATGACCGTTCTCTTTAAGAGTATAAAGATCGATGCCCTGGCGGCGCGCCAGTTCGGCAATCATCACCAGGGGCGCAATCGCGAATGCCTGATAGTGAAGCGCCAACTCATGGCGGTCCATCTCCAGGGGGAAGGCGCCGTTGGAGTCGATCTCGCCGATGGCGGTGGCGTAGGTGCGCAGCCCGAAGGCAAAGAGTGTGTCGTCTTTGCTGATGACGCCGCTGGCTGTCGCCGCCAGGCCGCGCCAGAAGAAGTGGTTGTTGCGGCTGGAGGCGGGCCCGGTGTCTTCGTTCAGCAACTTGTGCGCCGCTTGACGCAACCACTCAATATCCAGATTGCGTTCAGCGGGATCGAGCGTCGGATCGTCGCCGGCGATGGAGACCGCCAGGGAGAGCGAAGAAATAGTCCACTCGGCTACGTACCAAAGCTGGCGATTCTCTTTGGCGTTGTAGTGCAGCAGCGCCTGGCTTTGCGCCCAGGGCCGCAGCGCGTGGAGAACACAGGCCGCCTCACGGCGATCGCCAGAAACCAGATAGCGGTTGGCGCCGCGTGCCGCCAACTCCTGAAGCCTTTCATAAGGCTGAGAGAAGACTTGTTCCTGCGGATTCACGTCGCCATGGCTTCCGCTTTTGTAGCGGCTTGGGATGATGCGGCTGTCGGGTGGAGGCTGGGGGATCTCTCTGCCCACGCAACCCAGTGAGTCCGCCATGGCCTCGCGCAGACGCGGGGTCTGGGCGCTCTGCAAGGCCTTGCGCCGGGCCGGCACATCGAGAAACGAGGCCTTCGGGTCCTGCACCGTAAGCGGCTGTTCCGCCAACGCCAGCGATGCCGCAAGCGCCGGAATCAACAACATGCAAACGACCATGCGCGAGGAGTGGGGCAGTTCTCCGGACAGGCTCACGGCTGTTTTCATGGCGAATGACCTCTGATGGATTGTTGCAGATCGGGCACAAACCCGGCCATTCGGCAGGGCAAGCGATGAGGCAAAGTAGATTTCCTGCCGCGGGCTGGCTATTCGCGCTGGCAGGATAAATTGCAGGCGCAAGCATTTACAGCGAAAGGAGATCGATTCCTGCGCGAAGGATGACCCGCGTTGTTCTTCGCCGCGCTGATTTTCGGGCAAGCGGCGTTAGGCATGTTCCTTCTGCGCAACGCCGTCGAAGGGGTTCGTGGGGAAGAAAAGGCGGGCGTTACCCCGCAAACGCCATCCACAGGTGGTTGACGGCGAAGGCCGCGACCCAGGCCAGGATGAGCATGTAGATAAACTGCAGGGCGGGCCACTTCCAACTATTGGTTTCGCGGCGAACCACGGCCATGGTCGAGGTGCATTGCATGGCGAAGGCGAAGAAGATCATCAGCGCCAGCGCTCCGCCCAGAGTCATATCGCGATGCAGGGCGGTTTGCAGGCTGAGAGCCTGTGTGGTGGCGTCGGCGCCGTACAAGGTGCCCATGGTGCTGACCATCACTTCGCGGGCCAATACACTGGAGAGCAAGCCGATGCCGATCTTCCAGTTGAAGCCCAGCGGGGCGATGGCGGGTTCGATTAGGTGGCCCAGACGGCCAATGAGACTTTCAGCCAGTTCAGGCGCCGACCATGTGCCGGTCGCGCTGTGCAGCACGGGCAGATGAGCCAGCACCCACAAGGCCAGCGTGACGCACAAAATTACAGTGCCGGCCTGGCGGAGAAAGACGCGAGCGCGATCCAAGAGGCGCAGGGCCAGCGAGCGCAGCGTGGGCCGGCGGTACTGCGGCAGTTCCAAAATGAAGGGCGCGTCGTTGGAACGGAGGATCGAGCTTTTCAGCAAGCGCGCGGTGGTGAGTGCCGCCAGGAATCCAGCCAGATACAGGCCCAGCATCACCACCGTGCGCAGGCCGAGCAGACCGTGCAGGAAGAAGGTGTTGGGGATGAAGGCGGCAATCAGCAGCATGTAGACAGGTAGCCGCGCCGAACAGGTCATGAAGGGCGTTACCAGGATGGTGGCGAAGCGATCGCGCTTGTTTTCAATGGTGCGCGTGGCCATGATGGCCGGCACCGCGCAGGCGTAGGCCGAGAGCAGCGGAATGAAGGCCTTGCCGTTCAATCCAATGGAGCGCATGACGCGGTCGGCGATGAGCGCGGCGCGAGCCAGGTAGCCGGAGTCTTCCAGAATCCCAATAAAGAGAAACAGCAGCAAAATCTGCGGCAAAAAGACCAATACGGAGGAAATGCCCTTCCATGCGCCGTCCAGCAGCAGGGATTGAATCCAGCCAGCGGGCAGAAGCGGGCGCACCAGGTTGCCGATACTCAGCAACAACTCGCCGCAGCCATCGGAGAGCGGCTGGCCGATGGAGAAGACCACTTCGAAGACGCCGATAACCACAATAAGAAACAAGAGCGGTCCCCAGACGCGGTGCAGCAAAATGTCATCGAGCTTGCGGGTGTTCTCTGGCGAGAGGGGCGCGTGGTAGCCGGTGCGGCGGCTGACCTGCGCGGCCCAGGTGTGGGTGCTGGCGGCGTTGCCCAGCACCGGCAGAGTGAGCGGGCAGGCTCCCTGGCGCGGTGTCTGGTTATTGAGAAAGAGGGGAACGGCGTCCAGGCCCTGGCCGCTGAGGGCGCTGATCTGAGCGACCGGAGTGCCCAGTTCGCGGGCCAGGCCGAGGGGGTCGATCTCTCCCCCCCGCGACTCCATCAGGTCGCTCATATTGAGCAGGATGAGGGTGGGCAGCTTGAGCGCCAGCACCGGGGCGGCAAGCATCAGTTGCCGGGTCAGGTGCAGGGAATCCAGCACCACCAGGACGGCGTCTGGCTTGGGCGTGCCGGGCATCTTGCCGCAGAGCACGTCGATGGAGACGCGGGCGTCTTCGGAATACGGATCAAGAGAGTAGATGCCGGGCAGATCGATGAGGGTAAGATCGTCACGGCCAATGCCGGCCATGGGGCCCATGCGCTGCTCGACGGTGACGCCGGGATAGTTGGCCACCTTCTGCCGCAGGCCGGTGAGACGGTTGAAAAGGGTGGACTTGCCAGCGTTGGGCGGTCCGATCAGCACCACCGTGCGCAGTTCCCCGGGAGCTTTAGGCCCAGTGGGAGGGACGAATACGGGCGTTGCGCAGCACTCGCTCATCGCGCGGCCTCCGCTGGGCAGGGCAGCACAACCGAGGCCTGCTGAAGCGGCGGAGGTGGGGCGGCGGAACGGATCTGAATGGCGGCGGCGGTCTCCCGGCGCAGGGCGATCTCCATGCCATCGATGGCGTAAACCGTAGGATCTCCGGCGGGGGCGCGGCGCAAAGCTGTAACCCGCGCATCGGGCACAAAGCCCATGTGCATCAGGTGGTTCTGCACGGATTCGGGGAGACGGAGGGAGACCAGAACTCCACTTTCGCCCACTCTCAACTCACTCAGCACGCTCAATCGACCTACTCCGAGGGGGAAGCCGGAATGCCGGAATCCTGAAATACGACCGTAATGGTCGTATTTAAGTATACGACCATACGGTCAAAGTCTGCAAAATTTGAATGTCACTTGAATCGTTTCGCGGGGCGAAAGCTTCGAACATAGGGGAGCGGACTATAGGGATTCGTGCGCCGCTCCCCGTCTTGCTCTCTTGCATCGTTAAATCGAGCGAACGATGAGTTATTTTTAACAAAACGCCGGGGGTAAAGATGTGATCCGGGTCACCTGGCCACGAAGGATCCCTGAGGATTTGAAAGAGCGGTTCCATGAACATTCAGGAGTTTCTCGATTCGATGGCCATGAGCGAGCCTCCCGCCGATTTGACCGAGCCACTGGCTGCCTTGTGGTGGGATGCGAAAGGCGATTGGACACGTGCCCACGGACTCGTTGACGAATCTGAGACGCAAGAGGGAATGGCCGTTCATGCCTATTTGCACCGCAAAGAGGGTGCGGCTGAGAATGCAGACTATTGGTATGCACGCGCCGGCCGCCGCTTCTTCAAACCCGGACTACGGGAAGAGTGGACAGCGCTGGCGGAGGACCTTTTGACGCTGGAAGAGGCAGAGTAGGCGGCTGAATTCTTAAGATGAGTTCCCATTGAAGGCAAATGTCTCCGTTTCATGGCGATCATGACGAATCGTCCACATTCTGGCGCATCTCTGCCGGTCTGAGTCAGTGATTACAGCCCCTTTATGCTCCTGGTGGAGGAGTTTTCATACGCGATTGTGTGGCGCTGGCGGCTGCCGGTCTCTCATGCAATCAGATTCAGGGCGCTCGCTCCCGCTCCCGCGCCGTTGGGGTTCGAGGCGTCAGGGTCCATGGTGTATTCGATCAGTTTCTGCATCTCGCGGCCCTGGTCGATTGCCGTGGCGTAGATCACGCTGGCCAGGATGTCGAAGACCGGCTTCAGATCCTTTGAAGCGCTGGTTGGCGCCTGAAGATCGGAGAATCCGTCTGGCAGCTTGCCGCCCTGCGCATAGCTGTTCAGCGCATTCATCCACTGCTGCGTCCGGTCCAGGTCCATCTGCGCCGCGGGTTGGCTGTTGTCCATGCCGGTAATCTCGCTGGCATACTGTGTCGAGAAGAACTTGCTGTAGCCATTGGATTCCAGCACCTGCTCGATGCCGATATTCTCGCCGCGCAAGGCCAGGTCGATGCCGGCTATGTTCGGGTCCGCCTTGGTGACCGGCCCTGCGCTGCCGACTAATTGGCCATGCTCCACAGCATAGACATAATCCCATGCGTTCTGGTCGGCCGCGCCTTCAGCCCAGTAGAGTGCCTGGTCCGATGTCATCGGCGCATCGTACCAAGTCGTGTGCAGATCGCTGCGTGATGCATTGAGATCGCCCGCCTGCAGGTCTTTGGCAAACTGGGTCAGATCGCCGAGGAATTTCGTCGTAGGCGTCATCCACGTCTGGTACTCATTGATGGGCTGCGTGGCCGAGGTGAGGGTCTGGTTACCTGCCGTAGCGGAAGGGCTGGCAGCCGGGTTGGTCAGATCGAGCGCCGAATCGAAGTCCGATAGATACTGCTCGTAATTGCTGAGGTCGGTCTGCGCAGCTTTGAGATTCCCGAGCTTCAAATCTTGGGTCAGAGCATTCCAGGCCGTTTGGGTCAGAGAATCGCCTTGTCGATCCAGAATCGACAGAACCGCCTGGGGGATCTGGCTTGCAGAAGACGATCCGACAGAAGAGGGGGCGCCGTAAGTAGGTTGGCTGGAAGTGGCTGCGCTCTCGCTGGATGCGGTGGGTTGCTGAGACCCTGTGACGGCGAGCGAGCCGGTAACGGAAGACATGGCCATGGAGGAAGCGCTGTTCAGCCCGGCCCCGGTCGAGGAAGAATTCGGGCTGGAGGTTTGGACACTACCCTGCGCTGCGGCCGTGGAGCCGTAGCTGTCCGCGAACGATTTTGTAATCAAAGATATGGCCACGGAAGGCCTCAATATACTGCGTAATTTTGATCCTTTCTCCTATCGACGGGGTCGGGAGATACCTTAGCTCTTATCCAGCAAATTGTGAACGCATGGTCAGGGGCTTTGCGGATCGCTCGAATGGTCTATCTCAAGTGATCTAATATCAACTATTTACATTCTTAACAGGGGATTGACTGCGGTCTTCTGAGAAGTCGCATCGGCCTGATTCTGTAACCAGTGGATCAGAAGATGTTTTGCTTTGGAACATCTTTCATTAGAGATGCTTGGCTTAGAATCAGCGTTGCCTTCGCTGCTGGAGAGGTCGTAAGACGTGCCCGCCTGAAGCCTAAACCCGGTAGCGAACTTCTATGAGTGGTGTATAGTTTTTCAACAAGGGCAAACCAGTCAGGCCGATACGGAAAGCAGGATGCTGGATTGCCTCTATGCCGCACAATGTGAAATTAGATTCATAATACGGTATCTATTTGTCCCCGTGTGTCTCTCATCACAGCCCCTCCACCCCCCTGAGAGAGGAGACTTCTTGTGCGGCTGTGTAGCGCCCGGCCGCTCATGAGGCAAAGCGAATGAGTGAAGAGAAAATGGTCATTTTGGATGGGAATGAGGCCGCGGCCTCGGTTGCCTATCGACTTTCCGAAGTAGTCGCAATTTACCCGATCACCCCTTCGTCGCCGATGGCCGAGTGGGCCGATCAGTGGCTCTCGGAAGGAAAGAAGAACATTTGGGGCGCATCGCCCATCGTGGCTGAGTTGCAGAGCGAGGGCGGCGCGGCAGGCGCGCTGCATGGCGCCTTGCAGGCGGGTGCCTTCGGCACCACCTTTACCGCTTCTCAGGGCCTGCTGCTGATGATTCCCAACATGTTCAAGATTGCCGGCGAGTTGACCCCGGCGACCATGCACGTAACCGCGCGCACTCTGGCTACGCACGCGCTGTCGATCTTTGGCGATCACTCCGACGTGATGGCCTGCCGCTCGACGGGCTGGGCCATGCTGTGCTCGAACTCGGTGCAGGAAGTGGCCGATATGGCGCTGGTTGCGCAGATCGCCACGCTGGAGTCGCGCATCCCCTTCATGCACTTCTTCGACGGCTTCCGCACCTCGCACGAAGTGGGCAAGATCGTTCCCATCAGCGACGAGACCATTCGCGCGATGGTCGACGACCAGTTTTTGATCGACTATCGACAGCGCGCACTCAGCCCGGATCGCCCCTTCATCCGCGGCACGGCGCAGAACCCCGATGTCTTCTTCCAGGCGCGCGAAGCCTGTACGCCTTATCACGCCGCGGTTCCCGCCATTGTGCAGAATGTGATGGACCGCGCTGCCAAGCTGACCGGCCGCGCCTATCACCTCTTCGATTACTACGGCGCACCGGATGCGGAGCGCATCATCGTGATCATGGGCTCGGGCGCGGAAGCGGCCGAAGAAGCCGTCGACGCGATGGTCAAGAATGGCGAGAAGGTGGGCATGGTCAAGGTCCGCCTGTTCCGGCCCTTCGACACCTCGGCCTTCCTTAAGGCTCTGCCGGCCACGGTGAAGTCGATTGCGGTTCTGGATCGCACCAAGGAGCCCGGCGGCGCGGGTGAGCCGCTTTATCAGGATGTGATGACGGTGCTGGGCGAGCAAGCTGCTGTGCTGGCGTTCCCCATGCCCAAGGTGGTCGGCGGACGCTATGGCTTGTCGTCCAAGGAATTCACCCCGGCGATGGTCAAGGGCGTCTACGACGAGCTGAAGAAGGACGCTCCCAAGAACCACTTTACGATTGGCATCGTTGACGACGTTTCGAATTCCAGCCTGGATTACGATGCGAACTTCGTGACCGAAGATGCGAAGACGGTGCGTGCGCTCTTCTACGGCCTGGGTTCGGACGGCACGGTGGGCGCCAACAAGAATTCCATCAAGATCATCGGTACGGAAACGGACAACTACGCCCAGGGCTACTTTGTGTACGACTCGAAGAAGTCGGGCTCGATGACCACCTCGCATCTGCGCTTTGGTCCTCACCCGATCCGCTCGACGTATCTGATCAATCGCGCCAGCTTTGTGGCTTGCCACAACTTCAGCTTCCTGGAGAAGATGAACGTGCTGGAGCCGGCGATGCCGGGCGCGGTCTTCCTGTTGAATTCGATCTATAGCGCTGCCGAAGTTTGGGACAAGCTGCCCAAGACAGCGCAGGAAGAGATCATCAAGAAGAAGATCGAGTTTTATGTGATCGACGGCTACAAGGTTGCGCGCGTGGCGGGAATGGGCTCGCGCATCAACACCATCATGCAGACCTGCTTCTTCGCCATCAGCGGCGTGCTGCCCAAGGACGAAGCGATCGCGCAGATCAAGAAGTCCATCTACAAGACCTACGGCAAGCGTGGCGAAGCGGTGGTGAACAAGAACTACGCCGCTGTGGATGCAGCATTGGCGCATCTGGAGAAGGTTGTTATCCCCGCAACGGCGACGGCCAGCGACGACATCGTGGGCGCCATCACCGGCAATCCTCCGGAGTTCGTGAAGAATGTGCTGGGACAGATCGCCGGCTTCAAGGGCGACCTGCTGCCGGTCAGCGCGTTTCCCGCCGGCGGCGCATTCCCCACGGGAACGGCTGCGTACGAGAAGCGCAACATCGCGCAGTTCATTCCGGTGTGGGACAAGGACACCTGCATTCAGTGCGGCAAGTGCGCCATGGTTTGCCCGCACGCCGTGATTCGCGCCAAGATCTACGGCGCCGATCTGGCCGATAAGGCTCCGGCGACCTTCAAGTCCGCCAAGCCCAAGTGGAAGGGCATGGAGAACGATCTGTACACGCTGATGATTGCGCCCGAGGATTGCACCGGTTGCGGCGTCTGCGTGGACATCTGCCCGGCCAAGAACAAGAGCGACGCCGGCAAAAAGGCCATCAACATGGCGCCACAGGCTCCGCTGCGCGAGGCCGAGCGTGAGAACTGGGACTTCTTCCTCGATATTCCCGAGGTGGATCGCAGCAAGCTCTCGCACACCGCGGTGAAAGACTTGCAGTTGCTGCAACCGCTCTTCGAGTTCAGCGGCGCCTGCGCGGGCTGCGGCGAGACGGCGTATGTGAAGCTGATGACGCAGTTGTTCGGCGATCGCTTGTTTGTGGCCAACGCCACCGGCTGCTCGTCGATCTACGGCGGCAATCTGCCCACCACGCCGTATGCCAAGAACGCCGAAGGCCGCGGACCGACCTGGGCCAACTCGCTCTTTGAAGACAACGCCGAGTTCGGCTTCGGCATGCGCCTGGCCATCGATCAGCAAAAGGACTTTGCCGAGCTGATGGTGAAGCGGCAAGCGGCTGCGATCGGCGACGACCTGGTGACGGCGTTGCTCACTTCTCCGCAGAAGACCGAGACGGAGATCAATGCACAGCGCGAGCGGGTGAAGGCGTTGAAGGCCAAGCTGGCCGGCAGCGACGGCTCCGATGCCAAGAATCTGCTGGCCATTGCCGATGCGCTGGTGCGCAAGAGCGTGTGGATTCTGGGCGGCGACGGATGGGCCTACGACATCGGCTTCGGCGGCCTGGATCACGTGCTCGGCTCGGGCAAGAATATCAATGTATTGGTGCTCGATACCGAGGTCTACTCGAACACCGGCGGCCAGGCATCGAAGGCCACGCCACGCGGCGCGGTAGCCAAGTTTGCCGCCAGCGGCAAGGCCACGAGCAAGAAGGATCTGGCCATGGAAGCGGTCAGCTACGGCTCGGTCTATGTGGCCAGGGTGGCTCTGGGCGCTAATGACGCTCACGTCATCAAGGCCTTCCAAGAGGCCGAAGCGCACGATGGTCCTTCGATCATTCTGGCCTACGCGAGTTGCATTGCGCACGGCTACGATCTGATCCACGGGCTGGAACAGCAGAAGCTGGCGGTGCAATCCGGCTACTGGCCGCTGATGCGCTACAACCCCAGCTTGCGCGAGTCGGGCAAGAATCCTTTCCTGTTGGATTCCAAGGCGCCGGCGATCCGGTTGAAGGAGTACACCTACCGCGAAGCCCGCTACACGATGCTGGCGCGGAGCAATCCGGATCTGGCCGCCAAGTTGCTTGAAGAAGCGCAGGACGACGTGGAGCGCCAGTGGCGCGTATACTCGGCTCGGGCTACCATGCCGGGCCGCGGCGAGACGCCCCATATCGCTCCGCTGGAGATCAAAGAAGAACAACCCGCGGCTGAAGCTGCCGGAGGCGCAGAATGATTGACTTTTCCACACAATACCTCGGCCTCAAGCTGAGTGGACCGATCGTCGTATCCTCTACTCCGCTTTCCGAGTCGATCGACAACGTGCGCCGGATGGAAGACTCCGGCGCCAGCGCCATCGTGCTCAGCTCGCTTTTTGAAGAGCAGCTCATGCTGGAGTCGAAAGCACTGGACGAAGATCTGGAGCGCGGCACCGGCTCCTTTGCCGAGTCGCTCGACTACCTGCCCGACCTGACCGATTACCGCATGACGCACGAGGTTTATCTCGAGCACCTGCGGCGCGCCAAGGCCGCCGTCAACATCCCCATTCTGGCCAGCCTCAACGGCGCCACCAAGGGCGGATGGGTACGCTACGCCAAGGACATGGAACAGGCCGGCGCCGACGCCATCGAATTGAACACCTATGCCCTGGCGACCGACAAGAGCCATACCTCCGCAGAGATGGAGGGGCAGCTTCTGGAACTGGTCGCTGCCGTGGCCAGCGAAGTCAAGGTTCCCGTCTCGGTGAAGCTCTCGCAGTCCTTCACCAGCGTTCCCAATCTTGTGGCGCGACTGGAAGAGGCGGGCGCGCGCGGAGTGGTGCTCTTCAACCGCTTCTATCAACCGGACTTCGACATCGAGACGCTGGAGGTGCGGCCCACGCTGCACTTCTCCACGCCCTCGGAGTTGCTGCCGCGCTTGCACTGGGCGGCGATTCTCTACGGCCATTCCAACATCGACCTGGCGGTATCGGGCGGCGTGCACTCGGCCGAAGACGTGCTGAAGAGCGTGATGGCCGGCGCGGGCATCGCCATGATGGCTTCGGCCTTGCACATCCACGGCATCGAGCACATCGGCCGCGTACTGGCCGACCTGCGCTACTGGCTGGAGAAGCGCGAATACACCTCGCTGTGGGAGACGCGTGGCTGCCTCAGCCGCCGTTCGGTTCCCGACACCTCTCCCTTCGATCGCGGCAACTACATCAAGACGCTCAGTTCCTACAGCCTGCGTCAGACCGTGGCCGCGTTCTAAACCAAGACAACTCGAAAAGTGCCAAGGGCGAGCCTGCAATGGGTTCGCCCTTGGTGTTTCTGGCTAAAATGCTTGCTGCGGGCTTTTTTGCCCTTTCACCGCTGCGAATGACGCGCGGAAGAGAGCGAACTTCGTTCGAAGAGAGGACTTTATGGCTTCCACACAAAAAACAGTCGATTACCTTCTTGAGCAAATGGCCGGGGCGGGCGAGGTCTCGGCGAAGAAGATGTTTGGCGAGTATGGAATTTATTGCGGGGAGAAGATGCCTGCATTGCTTTCGGACAATGAGCTTTTCGTCAAGCCCACTCCGGCGGGAAGGGAATTGCTGCGCGAATGCGTGGAGCGACCGCCCTATCCGGGAGCCAAACCGTGTTTCTTCATCTCCGGCGAGTTGTGGGAGGACGGGGAGTGGCTATCCCGGCTGATCAAGGTCACTGCCGACAACCTGCCCTTGCCCGGCGCGAAGAAGAAAAAATAGGCTGCATCACGCTCCAGGCAGAAGCTGAACCTGGTAATCGGTGGAGTCGATCTTGACGATGGTGACGCCGAGCAGCGAGCTCTTCGAGACCGCTCGCGCATGGGCCGCCATGGCGAATCCGCTGACCGGTACGTACTGGCGCATGACCTGCGGCGGGCTGGAAAACATCGTGCGGCTTTTGGTGGCTGTTGCCTCAAGGCGGACGATGGAGTAGTCCCTGGCATCCACCCACAGGGTTCCCTGAAAGAGCGATGGGCCTTTCAGGCGAGGGGTGATGGTGAGCACCAGGCAGTCGCGGCCTTCGAGCGCCTGATGGGACGGAGATTTCAACTCCATGCGGTAATTGGAGGAGTTGATCAGAGCCGCCTCGCGTGTTCCGGGCTGGCTCATCTGTTTCTCACTCTCCAGCACAATGCTGAGAACCTGACTGCGCAGCAGGCTGGAGCCGCTCTCGGTCAAGATGGTGAAGCTCTTGCCCTGGTTCTTGTGGTAGTCGGTGCGGACAGTGATCTCGGCGGCGGGATGGATCTCGTCGCCGCCGCGAAAGACGGCGTAGTGCTCGGTGGCGGTATAAGAGGCGACGCGGTCGATGCGGGCCTGCACGGCGGCGTCGATGCCGCGCACCACGGCGGGGAAGTCCAACTGTTGGGCGGCCAGCCAGTGAGGGGTTGAAAGCAGCAGAGTGAGCGCCGCGTAGGCTGCTATCCAATTCCTGAAACGAAGATTCATGCCGCTGCGCTGCCTCGCTTTCCTGCTTCTTTCAGAATAAGGCTCGCAGTTGGCCGGCGTGTGCGGAGTTGCCGTAAATCTACGGTGCGGGGAACCCCTGGATCAGATAGTCGCTGTAATCGATGGTGACGACGGTGCGGCCGAAGAGGCCGTTGGACTCGGCGCGGGCGTGGGTGGCCATGGAGAAGCCGCTCAGGTTCTTGTATTGGCGCATCATGTGCGTCGGCCCGGCCCAGATGGAAGGGCTTTTGGAAGCGGTCCCCTCGATGCGAACGATCGAGAGATCCTTGGCGTCGATCCAAAGGGTACCTTCAATCATATTGGGCGCCTTGCGCTGGGGATGCATGGAGACGGCCAGACAGGCGCGCCCGTCGATGAACTGCACGCCGGACTGCACCTTCATCTCGTAGTTGGCGGAGGTAAACCAGGAGTGCTCGCGGTTGGCGGGCAGATTGATGCTCTTCTCGTTGTCCAGCAACGGGTGCAGGCCGAAGCGGCGGATCAGCTCCGGGCCGCTTTCGCTGACGATGACGTAGCTCTTGCCGGATTCCTTACGGTAGGTGGTATGGACGGTCATCTCGGCCACGGGATGGATCTCGTCCTGGCCGCGAAAGACGGCGTAGTGCTCGGTGACGGTGAATCCGGCGACACGCTGGAAGCGGCTGTACGCAATTTCGTCGATGTGGCGAATCACCACGGCGGCGTCGGGCTGCTGCGCTTGCACGCCAGCCGGCGCAACCAGAAGAATAAGCACCGCAATCATGCTCAAAACTGAACCCGAAACGCAGGATGGACAAACGATCTTCATGGCGCAACTCCGCACAGCCTGCTGTCTACAGATTATGCTTCTTGCTGAGGCACGATGGCGGCAGAGGAGCAAAAAGCGGGCGGGGTAGAGCGGCGCGCCGTCGCGGTGCGCGGCGTGGTGCAGGGCGTGGGCTTCCGGCCCTTCGTCTACCGCCTGGCCCTGGAGGAAGAGCTGGCCGGCTTCATCGGCAACGACACCGATGGCGTCAGCATCGAGATTGAAGGGCCGGTAGAGCGCGTAGAGCGCTTCCTGGTGCGTCTGCGGGCGGAGACGCCGCCGCTGGCGCGCATCGATGCCGTAGCCGTACGCGCGGTTGCCGCGCTCGGTGAGACCGGCTTCCGCATTGCGATCAGCGCGGTGCGCGGCCAGGTGAGCACAGGCATTCCCGCCGATGCCGCCACCTGCGGCGATTGCTTGCGCGAACTGCTCGATCCCGCCGACCGCCGCTACCTTTATCCGTTTCTGAACTGCACCAACTGCGGGCCGCGCTACACCATCACGCGGCGCATTCCCTACGACCGGCCGCAGACCTCGATGGCCGTCTTTCCCATGTGCCCGGAGTGCCAGGCGGAGTACGACAACCCGCTCAACCGGCGCTTTCATGCCCAGCCCAACGCCTGCCCGGTCTGCGGCCCGCGCGTGGTGCTGCGCACACCGGACCAAGCAGCTTTATCGGGCGAAGAAGCTGTCGAGCGCACGATTCAGTTACTGGCCGCAGGGAAGATCGCCGCCATCAAGGGCATCGGCGGTTTTCATCTCAGCGTGGACGCTACCAGCGAGGTTGCAGTGCAGCGGCTGCGCCAACGCAAGCGGCGTTACGGAAAACCGTTGGCAGTGATGGTCAAGGATCTCGCCGCGGCGCGAGAGATCTGCTTGCTGACCGCGGAAGAGGAGGTGCTGCTACTGAGCGTGGCCCGGCCCATCGTGCTGGCGCGGCGCAGGGAAGCAGGCGGCATTGCCGCATCGGTAGCGCCGGGGATTCCCTGGCTGGGCGTCTTTCTGCCCTATGCCCCTTTGCAGCATCTGCTCTTTGCCGATGGTCGGCTGCGCGCGCTGGTGATGACCAGCGCCAACCTCAGCGAAGAGCCCATTGCCATTGACAACGAGGAGGCGCAGAGGAGGCTGAGCGGCATTGCGGACGCGTTTCTGTTGCACGATCGCGAGATCTTGCAGCGCTGCGACGATTCCGTGGCGGCGGTGGTCGATGGCGCTCCGCAACTGGTGCGGCGGGCGCGCGGCTATGTGCCGCTGGGCGTCGCGTTGCCGCTTGCTGCGCCGTTGTATGATGTGCCGCCTCTGCTGGCCGTGGGCGGCCATTTGAAGAACGTCTTCGCCCTGGCGCGGGGGCGATTCGTCTATCAGAGCCAACACCTGGGCGATTTGGAGAATGTGATGGGGCTGGAGTTCTTCCGCGAGTCGCTCGATCACCTGATGCGCACCTTCGAGATTGAGCCGCGGGCGGTGGCGCACGATTTGCATCCGGGGTATCTGTCCACATCGTGGGCGCGGGAGTGGGCTGCGGAACGCAAGCTGCCGCTGATCGGCGTGCAGCACCATCATGCACACATCGCCGGCTGCATGGCCGAGCATGGACTGGAAGGGCCGGCCATCGGGCTGGCGCTGGACGGCACCGGCTACGGCTTGGATGGGACCATCTGGGGCGGGGAAGTGCTCCTAGTCGACAACCAGCGGGGCGCGATGCGACGCTTCGCCCACTTGGAACCGTTTCCGCTGCCCGGTGGCGAGAAGGCCATTCGCGAGCCGTGGCGGGCGGCCTTGCAGGCGGCGCAGGCGCTGCGCGGCGAAGGAATGAATGTGGCAGAGATGCTGGGCGCATCCGAGCAGGAAGTACGTGTGCTGGAGCGGATGATCGAGCGCGGATTGAACTCGCCTCTCACATCGAGCCTGGGCCGCCTTTTCGACGCCGTGGCGGCGCTCGTGCTGGGGCGCAGAATTGTAGACTATGAGGCGCAGGCGGCCATCGAACTGGAAGGCGTCGCCATCGATGAGCCGGACGACTTGGATTGCGCGGAGTATGCGCTGGAGCTGGCGCTGCGCGAAGATTCATGTTCAGAAACTTACGTGCAACCGCAGGTCCTTCGACGCGCTTCGCTCGCTCAGGATGACAGTACTTTTGAAGGGACGAAAGACCAACCCGGCCAGCCGCTGTGCTTGCGTACAGGCAGACTGTGGCGAGCACTGGCGCGGGATCTGCGCGCCGGTGTAAACAAGCCGCGCATGGCGGCGCTCTTCCACGCCGGTATGGCGCAGGGATTCGTTCGAGCGGCGGAACGGGCGCGGGAAGAGACCGGAATCACGCAAGTGGCGTTGAGCGGCGGTTGCCTGCACAACAGGCGACTGGCGCGGCTCCTGCGCATGGGGCTGGAAGCAGAGGGATTCGAAGTCTTCCAGCATCGCCAGGTCAGCCCCGGAGACGGCGGGCTGAGTTATGGGCAAGCCGTAGTGGCCGCGGCACAGTTGCGTCAGGCTGCAAAGAGCTCTTGATCGTTGCGAAGGCCATGGAACCAGGCCTCTCACCGAACGATTTCGTGGGTTGCGATGGTGTGATCACTAACCCACCCTAGGCGCAAAATCAAGAACGCGCCGAGGGTGGGGCACCCCATTCGCACCCCGTTCGCCTGTTGGATGGGCGCCTATCTTTGGACCATCCTCAAGCTGTCGAAGACATGGCTGCTCAAATACCCAACTCGGCCTTGGCTTCGATGAACTTCTCCAATGCGAACTCCAGATCCTGGCGGCTGTGGCTGGCAGAGATCTGGGTGCGGATGCGGGCCTTGCCTTGGGGCACCACGGGATAGGAAAAGGCCACCACGTAGACGCCCTTGCCCAGCAGCACCTCGGCCATCTGCGCGGCCACCGCGGCGTCGCCCAGCATCACCGGCACGATGGGATGATCGCCGGGCAAAATGTCGAAGCCGGCCTTGCTCATTGCGGCGCGGAAGAAGGCGGTGTTGGCGCGCAGTCGCTGGCGCAATTCGCCGCTCTGGCCGAGCAGTTCCAGCACCTTCAGCGATGCGGCGGCGATGGGCGGAGCGACGGAGTTCGAAAAGAGATAGGGCCGCGAGCGCTGGCGCAGCAACTCGACAATTTCTTTACGCCCGCTGATATAGCCGCCGCTGGCGCCGCCCAATGCTTTGCCCAATGTTCCGGTGAGGATGTCAATGCGGCCTTCAACGCCGCAGAGCTCCGGCGTGCCGCGCCCATGCTCGCCAATGAAGCCCACTGCGTGCGAATCGTCGACCATCACCAGCGCATCGTACTTCTCGGCCAGAGCGCAGATGCGGTCCAGCTTGGCCACATAGCCATCCATGGAGAAGACGCCGTCGGTGGCGATGATCAGATGACGTGCGCGGGCAGCTTGCTGCAACTGGGCTTCCAGGTCGTCCATATCGCCGTTGCGATAGCGATAGCGAACGGCCTTGCACAGACGGACGCCGTCGATGATGCTGGCGTGGTTCAATTCATCGCTGACGATGGCGTCTTCGCCATCGAGCAGCGTCTCGAAGAGCCCGCCATTGGCGTCAAAGCAGGAACTGTAGAGAATGGTGTCTTCAGTGCCGAGAAAGGCGCTGAGGCGCTGCTCAAGCTGCTTGTGAATGGACTGCGTACCGCAGATGAAGCGCACGCTGGCCATTCCATAGCCCCATTTTTCCAGAGCATCCTGCGCCGCCTGCACCACGGCGGGATGGCTGGCCAGGCCCAGGTAATTGTTGGCGCAGAGATTCAAGACGGGCGCACCCTCGGCGACTGCGACCATCGCCCCCTGCGGCCCGGCCAGAACGCGTTCGTTTTTATAAAGACCCGCCGCGCGGATCTCCTCGATTCGATTCTGCAGATGCTGCTGCATGGTTCCGTACATGAGATTCCTTTCCGCGACGCGATCAGCCTGCGTCGCGCCAGTCGAGCAGCACCTTGCCGGAGTTGCCGCTGCGCATGACCTCGAAGCCGGCTTCGAACTCGCGCCAGTTGTAGCGGTGCGTAATCACCGGGGAGATGTTCAGGCCGGACTCGAGCATCACCGTCATCTTGTACCAGGTCTCGTACATCTCGCGGCCATAGATGCCGCGCAGGGTGAGCTGGTTGAAGATGACCTTGTTCCAGTCGATGGCCAACTCGGAGGGCGAAGGAATGCCCAGCAGGGCCACCTTGGCGCCGTGGCTGAGGTTTGCGAGCAGATCGCGAAAGGCCTGCGCATTGCCCGACATCTCCAGTCCAATGTCGAAGCCCTCCATCATGCCCAGCTTCTTCTGCACCTCGCCGAGGGTGGTCTCGCGGGGATTGACGGCCAGCGTGACGCCGATCTTGCGGGCGAGCTCCAGGCGATGGGGGTTGATGTCGGTGATGACCACATAGCGCGCTCCGGCATGGCGAGCCACCGCCGCGGCCATGATGCCGATGGGTCCGGCTCCGGTGATGAGCACATCTTCGCCCAGCACGGGGAAGGCCAGCGCGGTATGCACGGCGTTGCCGAAGGGATCGAAAATGGCGGCCACTTCGCGGTCGATGCCGGGAGAGTGACGCCAGATGTTGGTCACCGGCAGGGCAATGTACTCGGCGAAGGCGCCAGCGCGATTGACGCCCACGCCCTGGGTCGCGGCGCAGAGATGGCGGCGGCCGGCCAGGCAGTTGCGGCAGCGGCCGCAGATCACGTGGCCTTCGCCGCTGACAATGTCGCCGGGCGCGAAGCTGTTCACGTTGGAGCCGATGGCGACGATCTCGCCCACAAATTCATGACCGATGACCATGGGCACGGGGATGGTCTTCTGCGCCCACTCGTCCCAGGCATAGATGTGCACATCGGTGCCGCAGATGCCGGTGGTGCTCACCCGCACCAGAACTTCGTCGATGCCGATGGTGGGCTCGGGGACCTCTTCGATCCACAGGCCGCGTTCGGCCTTGCTTTTGACCAGTGCCTTCATGGCTTCCTCCGCCGGTTCTCCATGCAGGGAAAGAGTAGCAATCCAGCGGCATTGCCGACAATACGCAAGGCAGCGGATCGCTCATTCCGCAGTTGTGGCGCATTCCCCATTTGGTTTTGCGGAGCCACTGGGCGCGCCCCGCTGTACGATCTGCTGCGGAGAAAGGCTAGGCTGCGATAGCGCTTTCCAAGGCCACAGGATGCGCCGCAAAGCTAACATCGGGATCGGAATACCGATATACACGAGGCAAAGGTGCGAGCGTGGATGGGATACCGTGTTGAGTTGGCCCTGCAGCGGAGCTCCCTTGCGGAATGAAATCGTAGCCCTCGTTTTAAAGATCCTTGACGGCGTCGTAGAGAATTTCAAAGGTATTGGCGAAGAGGGGCGAGCAAGCTTCATTGGGATCGTCATCGCGATAGGAAGTCAGTCCCGAGACTATGTATTTATTCCCGGTTTCGCACCAGGGTCCGCCGCTGGAGCCACCGGTAAGATTATTGGCAGCCCACTGTACGCCGCCGCCTGCGCGGATGAGGTCGCCAACGCACTTCCACATGCGCTTGCCGTTAAAGTCGTGGTCGGGGATGGGCCGGATGGGGTAGCCGATGACAGCGAAATTCAACCCCGGCAATACGCCCGTATCGAAGGCCAGCGGCGGTTCCGTTTTCGCGAACTTCTCCGTGACCACGCAGGCGGCCATGTCGTACGCCCGTTTCTCCGATTCAGTCCAACCCTTGAAGGTATAGACCGTCACACCGGTATAGAGCGTATCAACGGCGTTGTTGTAACGGGGAGCAAGGAATGCCTGGGTAATCCAGCCACCCAGTTCTTCGGTGTAGACGCAGTGCCCTGCGGTGATGAAGGCGCGGGGCGCCACCACCCAGCCGGTAGCACCCTTTTTTTTGCCATTGAGCACCAAGCCCATCTTGCCCACGCTGCGATAAGGCGCCTTGACGAGATCCTCGTCGGAGACCCGTGTGGTGACCGGAGGATCGGTGAGTGCGGCTGCCACGCGCGGGGACGAGCCCTGCTCGCCGCGAGTAAAGGGGACAGGATCGTTGTACTCGTCCAAATCGATGGCCGCGGCCCGAAGCTCGATTTTGAGGTCATGCTTGACCAAGTCGGTATCTGCCATATTGCTCCTCTCGCAATTTCTCTTCGACTCTCGTTACACGGTGCTGACGGGCTGTCGCGTGGGCAGCGGCGGATCGATGAACTCCAGCGCCAGCTCCAGATTGCGCGTCCAGAGCAGCGGCATGGCGGGCTGCACCAGATTGGTCATCAGGGTGAGGTTGAAGTGCAGTTTGCCCGCCGTGCCCAGGGGCAGCGTGGTCTGGAACCAGTGCTCGATGGCCTGCCTCCACGCGCTCAGTACCTGGTCGAGCGTTGGATCGGCGCCCTCACCCGTCAAGCGCACCCTGGTCGCGGGCTGCATCAGCACCGGCAGCGGCACCGGCGGAAGCTGCGGGTTGAGCAGATAGGCGTAACCGACTTCGACCTGAAGGGTGATGGTGGGTTGCTGGTTGTTGGCCAGCAGTTGGGTGAAGAGATTGTTCAACTGATCGAGCAGCGGCCGCTTGACCGGCTGCGCAGAGCCCAGCGCGGCGATATTGTAGAGCCGCGAAGAATCCACCGTCGGCTGCAGCGGATTGGCGAAGCTCACATCGGAGGTCGAGTAGACAAAGGGCTCGGCCAGCCCCACATTGCGCTTGATGGAGGCGACAGACCGCGCATTCTGGCGCTGGAAGAGATCCAGTTCCGGCAACTGGACGATGCGGGGCTGAATCAATTGGCCTTTCTCCGCCGACAGATAATTGCCTGCCGCATCCTTGAAGAGGAAGCAGAAACGATGCAGGTTGTCGCAGAGATCTCCGGCGCAATCGCTTCCCGTGTAGCGCTCGGCGGTGTAGAGGGCGTCGCCCACTTGCACCCAGGGCATGCCGACGCCTACGGGCCGATCGCCAACCAGAGCGATCAGCAGAGCGCCGTTGCGCGCCGATCCCTCTTCGTCAAGAGAGCACTCCTCGATGTAGAAGGAGTAGCGCAGATCCGGATTGCCCGCAGCCAGCCTGCGCGGCGGCGGCATCAGCAGGCCGCCTGCCTGGGTGGCCTTAGCGGTGATGGCGCTCAGCATAGCCAGCGTGCTCTGCAGAGCCACTCCGGCATTTTTTGCCTCCTCGCTGTCCGGCTGGGTGGTTGAATCGACCGCGCCAAGGTACTGGACCAGGTCCTGTGAGACGCGGGGGTAAGTGGTGATGAACTGCGCTAGTTCGTCGAAGGCGGTCACCAGGTCGGCCTGGGCCAAAAACTTCGTTTGGTTGCCCAGGTTGAAGTCCACCGAGCACAAGACCCGGTCTTGCGGATAATGCACCGGCAGCGAGTAGGTAAAGCTGTAGCTCCAGCGGGTCAGGTCGGCGAGGTTCGGAGCTTCGGGATCGACGGTGGGCGTCTGCGCCGTCATGGATGGAGCGGTGGGGAAGCTGCGCAGCGGCATGGGAATGCGCGCCGTGCCCAGATTGCGCTCCAATGGCCAATCGGGATCGCGCAGCACGAAGCTCAGCCATGTGGAGGCAACGTAGCCCTTGACCCCTTCGGGCTGGGAGATCTGGTGCTCGATATCCGAGCCGCTGTAGATGAGATCGAGGTCCAGCGCGGCCACAATCTCGCCACTCTCGCCGCGCACATTCTCCGGCGCCATCACCAGGAAAGGAATCTTGGCGCTGCCTGCGTCTTTAAGATCCAGCTTGGGCGAGGAGAAGGTGATCTCGCGCGCCACATCGCGGGCATCCGCGGGGCGGCGAATGACCCAGCTCAACGGCGGATGCAGCGTGCGGCCCAGCGTATCCACGACAGAGGTGGAGACCGTAACCATGGTCGAGTCCAGCTCGACCTCGGCATTGAGTTGCAGGGTGACGATCTTTCCATCGAGGGAGAGGGTCGCCCCAATGACCGCGATGCCCTGGGTGAACTGGTAGTTACCGTAAGTTGTGGCCTGAGCCGGATTCATCGGCGAGGAGTAGACGATTAGCACTGTGGCGCGCGTCTCCGCAGTAGCCGTGGCGGAGACGATGCGCGGTGTGGCCAGGTCGATGGCGCCGAAGAGGCGCGGCGTGATGGGATACTCGGGGTCGTCGATCTGGGCGCGCACCTTGGCGCTGTACTCCAAAGCGGCGCGGGTGGTGTAGGCGCTGGCCAGAGTGGTCAGCATCTGCTGGTAGTAAGCCTCCTGCACGCGCGAGGCATCGACGCCGGATTCGGAGTCGTACGCGGGAATCATCCACAGTTTGGCGATGCCGGCCAGCTTTTCTTTTTGATCAAGCAGATTCTTCAGGTAGGGCTTTGCCAGCAGGGTTCCGACGATCTGCGTGGCCGAGGTGAACTCCGGCGTGAGCACACCATCGACCGAGGCAAAGAACTGCCGTCCCCAGGTGTCCATGTCGATGTTGGCAAAATCCATCAGCACCTTCGGTCCGACCAATCCCTGGCCGGTGACGTAGGTGGTAATCTCGACGCCGGTGTGGGTTTGCAATTCGTTCGAGATGGGCCGCGGCGCAAAGGTGACGGGCTTCAACACGGCGGGAATGGTGTAGGAGAGGGGAAGCTGCGGCTCCAGTTGCAATCCCAGGCGCACCACCCACAGCGAACTGCCGCTGCGCGCGGAGGTGACGCTGCGGCGATCCACTCCGGTGGCGATCTTCCAACGCGATTGCGCTGTCGAAAGAGCATTTTGGAAGAGCGCCGCAAACTGCGCCAAGCCGATGGTCGAGTTGTCCTCGCTGCCCGAGACCTGCGCCAGCCGCGGCGAAACCGTGGTCGAACTGCGCGTGATGCCGGGCGTACTGGCCAGCTCGTCCAGCACCACGCCCCCGGTGCGGCGGACGATGAACGAGAGCGTCAGCAGGAAGACCTCTTGATCGTTGAGCTGAGCCGTTGCAATGGGCAGGCTCAAGTTGCAAGCGCCCGGCGGCGGAGCCACGGCGGTCTTGCCCGCGGCGCGATCGTTTAGGAACTCATAGATCGAAGTCGTTCCCGACCCGCCATCGAAGATCCACGCGGTCAACGCCGAGACTTGCGCGCCGGTCAGAACGATGGTCTGCTTCAGTAAGGTTGATTCCACGCTGAATTCAACGCCGTAGGGATCGTTGAACTGGTAGTACATCTGCCCATAGGTGCGCAATGCGGTCTTCGCGCTCTGGGTCAGGCTGGAGGTTACTGCCTCATTGCCGGCAAAGGAAGCCTGTCCGCTGAACTGCAGCTTGCCGTCGGCGGACTGAATCCCATTGACCACCAGGACCAGCAACTGATCCTGCGGCAGGTTGGCGGTGAGGCGCACCGTGCGGCCATCCACGCGGGTGGCGGCGGTGATGGTTTGCCCTTCAATGGCGTAGTTCGTCACGGTCTCTGCCGAGGCCTGATTCACGTCCTGGGTAAAGGAGACGAGCACGCTGCCGGCGGCAGGCATCGAGGCTGCCAGCAATCCCTCGTAGCGGCTGGCGTCAAAGGTGAGATAGAGTTGCACCTCGGCGCTGGCGGCGGGCGCGGCTACCTGGAAGCTGGAGGCAATCGACGGCCACTGCGATAGGCCGATCAATGTGTCCGTATAGCCCAAGCGCATGGGCGGCTGGTTGTAGGGCGGTTTTCCGGCAGTCGGCGAAGAGAGCCCCGTGACCAGCGTGTTGCCGTAGAGGTCCTGCCAGTCGAACTGAATCTGCAATAGGTTCTTGATGCCGCGATAAGGATTATCCTTGGCCACGGGCAGGAAGGCCGCCGCCTTTGGCGCAGCGTCGAGAGCGAACTGCGCATAGGGCACACTCTGCTGATAGGTCCACTCGGTGACATCTTCCACCGCGGCGGGAATCAGAATCTTGTCCGCAGTCTCGGTGGCAGGTTTCGAGACCGGCCCGGCAGGCAGGCCCAGGTTGCTGCTCCTGAAGTACAGATTGGTGGCCACGGTATAACTCAGCAGGCTGAAGTTGTTGGCCAGGAAGAGATCGGCAAAGTCCGCATCGTCTGGATTTGCGGGAATCGGCCGCGGAGCATCGCGCATGGCCGAAAGCGCCTGCACACCGGGAGGAACGGTGGCCGATTGGGTACGTGGGCCGCTTTCGATCGCGATCTTCTGCCCAGAAGCAAAGATGGGCGAAACCGCGCGATTGCGGGCATCCGCGGCCAGCGACGCAACCGCCTGTCCGTAGTAACCGGCGATGGCGGCAAAGCTGGCGCTGCTCGCGCTGGTCGCAACGGTCAGCTCCATGCTGGGCAGGTTGAGCGTGACCGGGAAGAGCACCGGATCGGGAAGCGCGCCGGCGTAGCGGGGATTGGCCGCCCGTAGCTGGTCGAGCGTAACGGAGAAGTTGCTCTGAATGGTGCTGAGCGGGACGCCCGGCCCCGGCGGCGGCTGATAGAGTCCTTCCGTCACCCAGATCTTGCTTCCATTCACCAACGTTTTGTCCTCGTTGGCCACTGCGATCTCGGCGACATCGGCGTAGTAGTTGAGCGCCATCGCATCCAGCGAACCAAGCGCGGCGGAATCGAGCGAGAGATCGGTCGGATCGCTCTCGGCAAAGACCACCGAATTCCCCGTCTCTACCGCTTCGCCCACCGCCAGCGCGTTCATGTAGTCGGTAAGGCGATTGCGAGCACTCTCGGCATTGGGCTTGGCGTAGATCACCGTCAGCACCAGGGCCGCCTCGTTGCGATCGTTGAAAAGGCGCTCCGGCAGCCCGCGATCTTCACCGCGGTCGTAGTAGTAGAGGTAGAAGCCTCCGGCGCGGCTGATGCTGGCCGTCCAGAGCAGTTGCAGGAACTCGGCCGGCGTGTTCAGCAGCCCCAGCCCGGTCGGTACGGAAGCGGCCAGCCGGCTTGTCCCCGTGGTGGGCGGACGGGTGATGGTCGAAAGATTGACCTGGGCGATGCCGAAGGTGACTGCAGCGGGCGAGTCCGTTTGCAACCCTTGGCTGGCCGGCCCGGTCTGCTGCGGCTGGTAAGCGATGTACAACTGCTGGAAGATCGAACTATCTCCCTGCGCCTGTTCGATAATCCGTTCCAGTAGTTGCACGGAGTTTCCCGATGCTCCCACCAACTCGTAGGTGGTAAGGCTGGAGCGGCTGCTCGCCACCGCGGGAACCCGCTTGACGCTGAACTCAATCGTAGTAGCCCAGCCGTAGCTCTTCACCGGACTGGTTACGGTCGCTCCGGTGGCCTCGTCGTAGCGCGCAATCTGGGCGCTGAAGCGGGGCAGAATGGCGGCTGCATCGCTGCCCACCTTGGCCGGATGCGCCAGGTTGATCATGGCGTCGGGCATGCGCCATATGCGCAGCGTAGGAACGCCGCCCTGAACCGCATCCCCATAGGGCAGCGTAATCGGTGAAGCGCTTTGCCAGAGCAGGGAACTGGCAAAGGCAAAGCGAACCGGCTCGGACTGCTGCATCACCCCGCGGCCCAGCTCGTTGAGAGCGATGGCCGTGGCGCCGGCGCGCGCCGCCTGGGTGACCTTGCGAATGCGCTCGGCGTCCACCGAGTCATAGGCGACGGAGATGGGAAGCTCCTGACCGCCGTTGCCGAAGACCATCCAATCCGGCCCCGCGGCGCGGCTGAGCTTGAAGACAAACGGCGGCGTCTCCTTTTCATTCGGCAAGAGCGGCACTTTGAACTGCTGGCCGGTCAGGGCGTAGAGACTGGCGAGCGGCGGCAGAATCAGTTTGCCGGTCGGCTCCTCGACGCGGACCCACAAACCCTTGGCAACCGGCTCCACGCCCACGGTTTTATTCGCGCTGGTGGGCAGGCGCAGACCATGCAGGTAATAGCGCGAGGCCATGCCGGAAAGCTGCTGCAAGACCACGCCGCGCTGGATCTCCTTGATCAGCTCATCGACGCGGAACTGCGGCAGGTGCGGTGCGTCAACGGTGGGCCAGTCGGTATTGCGCAGGAAAAGGTCCGCCTGGTCGCCGTTGGCCGCAGTCAGCGAAAGCACGTTCATGCTGATGGCGAAGCGCTGGACGATCTGCTCCAGTGTCTCTCCGCTCACTGTAGCGATGGTGAAGGCGGGCAGCGAGAGCACGGCTACCGGCGCCAGAAGCTGCGCATCGGTCAGCACCGCGGTCTGGGTCAGGAGCTGCGCCAGGGTGAGTCCGAGTGCGGTGGCTACATCGGCCAGCGTGTCGTTGGCGATGGTGGTGTACTCGCGGCCCGAAGAAGTCACCGTGACCTTGGCCCCAGTGCGCAGAATCGGGCGGCCGGCATTGCCCTGGGCCAGCGCCGTTGCATCGAATCCAGTTTGATACAGCGGAAGTCCGGCGATGGAGGTAAACGTCTCGCCCGCCAGTACGCCATAGGTGGCGCAAGGCAGCAGAATCCGGGCTCCGTTGCGCAGCGCGTCCACTTTGAGAAAGTCGGAGTTGATGAGCAAGTCGGCCAGCGGAACCGCCAGCCCCCTAGCCACATCGAGCGCGGAGTTGCCGTCGACGATAGTGTAACTCTTCAGTGCGCCGTAGTGGACGACAACGCCCGCCTGCAGGATCAGAGTACTTGCGGCGTTGGCCAAAGCCAGATCGGTGGCCGTGAATGAATCCACATTCTGCTCGGCCTTGAGAGCCAGCGCGTCGAAGCTCAGCATCCCCGCGCCGGCCACGGCATGAACTCCGATCGCCAGCCGCTTGGCGCCATTCAACGGATGGCTGGGATTCGAGGTGAAGAGCTCGAAGAGCGTGTAACCTCCCGCCAACTGGCCGGTGGTGTTCAGCCAATTCACGATTCCATTCGGCGTGTCGCCCGCGTTCAACTGCACCTTGAACTGGCGCAGCGCATCGCGCGCAGCCTGCACCAACTGACGCACAATCAGCAGGAAGTAATCGGAGAGAATCCACTCGGCCATGGAGAGCTCGCGATCCTCATTGGCCCTTGCACTGACCGGCGCGGCGCCTTGCTCCTGCTGGACCTTGACCGCCAGTTCGTCGAAGTAGTGGCGCAGGAAGGTGAGCATCGGCTCCGAAAGCTGGTTGTAGTTTTTGAACTGATAGCTCAATGCGGGATCTGCGCCCCAGGCATCGATGCTCAGGCTCATCTCCGGCGGCATGGGGAAGAAGGTCGAATTCAAGCCGGCCGCGGTGGGCAGACTCAGCGTGAACAGGAACTGGCGCTTCATGAAATCGGTGGCGGCATCGGGAGGAATCGGCGTCGGATTGCTGTCGGTGCTGTGCAGTTGCACGTCGATGAGCGTTTGCAACGCCTCGGCGGTGACAATGCTCTGGTCAACCTCTTCGGGCGAGATCGGCCCTTGATGCTGCGCAGCGATGACCCAGCGCAGAGCCATCTTGGCCAGCTTCTCAAAAGAAGAATCGGCTGAATCGCTCAGCGCCATGAGCCGTGCGTGACTGCTCACGGTGGGTGCGGGAACCGATTCGATGGCGATCACCGCGACATAGCAAGGAATCTGTGCGCTGGGTTGAAGCGTCTGGTCCCACTCATCGTGGGCCACGGTGAGGCCGGGAACCAGGTAGCCGGAGAGCGGCGTCTTGGTTGCGCTTTCGGTCAGATTCGACCAGACCAGCGCGGGCGAAGCCTGCACCAGAAATGCCGACTTCCGCTGCGAGCGCAGACGGCGGTTGGCCCCAGCGCGCAGCAAGGTCGGCGGCGGCGCGGCCAGCTTCCATGGCGGCGTGCCGCCGGTTTCGATGGCAAAGGTCTCCTTGAGGCGCATGGCAAAGCTGAAGGAGATGCTGATGGAGAAGAGCCCCAGGTTGATGGAGATGGAAACCGAGACCGAAACCGAGGCAATCACGGTGATGGCGATGGAGACATAGCACTCGTAGGTGAGCTGCAGCATCAGCTTCACTTCGATGTTGACGTCGGCCTTGATGATCGCGAAGTCGACAGTGCCGAAGACCTTGCCGATAACGCCCACGGTGCCGCGCAGCCAGAAGTAATACGCGCCCTGCAGTTGGGAGTTGTCGCTGACTCCTCCGTCGGTCAGCTTATACGGATTCCACTTGGCCAGCACACCTTCGATGATGCCCACCACGGTGATGCTGAAGCCCGCCGAAAGAACTCCGTAGCGAATCGACTTGCCCACGCCGAACTGCAATCCGAAGCCGAAGACCAGAACCGGGTTGAAGGTTCCATTGGTGACCGCGGGCACCTGATTCGAGGTGGCGCTCGATAGCTTGCCAAAGTAGAAGCCCGCCGAGCCCAGCAGCGGAATGCCGGGATAAACGATGCCTTCCAACGTGAAGGAGCGGGAGAAGTCCTGATCCCAAGGGAAGCCGACATCGATCTGGAAATCTCCGTTGGTATAGACGGCGACGGCGAAGACCGGCAAGGTCAGCGAATACGCGCCTACACTCAAGTAGCGCATGATGTCGGGCAAGGTGATCTCTGCTTGATAGACGCCCACGTTGTCGCTGATCTGCCGGTACATGATCTGGAAATCCAGACCCTTGAAGATCTTGGCCGCCGGTCCGGCGAGCGCGATGCGCAGGCCATACAGCGTGGGATCGTTGAAGACGATCTGCAGCGTGATCAGATAGCCGCTTTTGGGTTCGGGCGGTTTGGCCAAAGCACTCCGCGGCTGAACCATCAACGCCGTGGAATCGGGCTTGGGATCGCTGCCAAAGGCCAGTACGCCAAACTCGGTGCCGATTAGCCATGAGCTTTGCGCATCGAAGACAACATTGGGAACCTCGCCGGGCTTGGTATCCGGCAGCGTGGCCAGGCAGTCGATGGCCGCCTGCACGGTCTTGGCGGTGGGCAGGCAGGTCGCCGTGACGTGCTGCCCCAAGGCCAACAGACGCAGGTCGAGGTACTTGTTGCCATTGCCCGGAGGCGCGGGCGCGGCGCCCGGCTTGCTGGTATCCCACGGGCCAAGCTGGCTGGTGTCGCCAACGGCAGTGTCGCCGGTGTTCCACAGGAAAGAGCCCTTGAGCGTAACGAAAACGCCCTTCTTGGCAGAGGGATTCTTGGTGTCGTTGTTATAGACGACGCCGATTGTATCGATGCGGGCGATGCCCAACTCGATGGGTCCAATGTCGATGTTGAAGCTGACCGCGTTGGTGGTGAAGTTGAACTCCAGCGAGAGTGCATTGAGCGTGATGGTGTTCAGCACGTTCCACGGCGCTTCCAGGGCGAAGGCCGATCCGGTAAGCCAGGTGACCATCTGAGCCACGATGTCGCCCAGCGAGGTGCCCTGGGTAAAGCGCAGAATGCCCACCCAGTCCTTGTTGACGCGCTGCTCGACCAGGGCTTCGAGCAATCCCCAGGTCATACCGTATTTCTGTACCGAACCGCAGTAGTCGAACCACAGTTGCAGCTCGATATTGTTCCAGCGGGTGATGAGATCGAGACGCGCGTATTTGCCCGTGCCGTCGCAGCCGGCGGCCGCGGCCTGCAGGGCCGACGTGTTGGCGCCTGCGGCTCCGGCGAGCAGCAGTGAGGGCTTGGGCGGGTTGTAGCCCGCCGCGAAAGAAGCCTCCAGGCTGAGGCCGGGAATGAACGGAACCTTCCATGCGCCCTTGGTCTTGGCCGCAAAAGACCACGATCCATCGCCGGTCGCGGCGGTCACCGCGAGACCGTCCAGAGCGTAGTTGTACTCCTCGGGCGGCTCGGGGAAGCCCAGGTATTTGTGGATCAGATAGCCCAGATTGACCTCGCCGGCGGTCTGCTTGCCGCTGAAGGTCCAACCCTTTTTCGCGCCCAGGTACTCCGCGCTCACCGTGATCTGCGCCTTGTCGGTTTTGGACGTATCGACGGTGATGTTGCCGCTGAAGGAACCGGTGATCTCGGTGTTGGAGGGTCCGGTGTTCTGCACCGGCTCGCCGGTCAGCACCACTGTGCGGCCCTCTTCTCCAGTGGGCGTATCGATGGCGCGTGAGGTGGCTTCGATATCGAAGCCCAACTGGGTGACGGTGAACAAAGGCGCGCCGAAGGGAATATCCCAGATGGTATCGACGGTCATGCCAAAGGAGTAGCGGCCCGCGCCCTGATCGACCATGAAGGCCAGCCGGGAGATTTTTGCTTCGGCGATGGGTTGAGGCAAAATCTTCGCGAAGTCCGGGCCTAGATAGGCCGTCACAATGGAGTTCACGCTGAGCGGCTGGCTATCGTCGCGCAAGCCTCCCATGACCCGCAGTTGAGGCGCGTAGGCGGCGATGTAAGCGCTGGCTTCGGCGATGGCGAAGTCTCCGGTAATAGCGAACTGGGTCTTGCGCGTGAGGCGATTTCCCGGCGAGAGGACCGAAACATCCAAGAGCAGCGAGGTCACCTCGACCTTGGGAATCAGCTTCCAGCTCTTGCCGGAGGGCGAGGTCAGCGTGGCGCTCATGACCTCGACGCTGCCCTGTGCGTAGTTGTAGCGCATGGTGAAGGTGGCCGCTTCGATGTCAGTGAAGAGCTGCAACTGGGTGGGTAGGTACTGCTGCAGATTGATGCCGCCCACCAGTTGAAAGAGATTGCTGATTCCCGGACGCGGAGCAACGAAGACCACCTGGAATTCGAAGACCCCCGGCTCGACCGGCACAGTCACGGTTACGTCGGCAGCCAGCCCAGCAGTGATGCGCGCGCTGATCGCGCCCATGAACGGCACCTTGGCCGCGGGACTCATGGTAAACCTAAAGGCCGGGTTGGCCACCGAGAGCCAGTCCGCCCCCGGCAGCGCCCACTTGGCCGAGAAGACTGCGTTGAAAACTGTGCGCAGCTTTCCCGTGTCGTTATCGTCGGTATATTCGAAGCTCACATGAGTTTCGCCGATTCCTCCGCCAAAGGCCAAGCTCTTGCCGGTCAGGGTGCAGAGCGTCTTGGCCGGGTTGAGCACCGGCACGGCTTCGGTGATGCGGAAGACCTGATCGACCACAGCGGCAACGAAGTAGTCGTAAACGTCGCCGCTCGGTATTGCCTGCAAGAGATTGAGCACGCCGTCGTGGGTGTAGGCCACCAGTTGGGCGTAGAGCGCTTCGACGATATTTACTTCATTTACGTCGGCTTTGACCAGGGCGATGCTTTGTAACCCCACTCCTCCCGGTCCGATCATGTTGACAAACAGATCCAGCCCGCGCAGCAGCTTGTCGTTCAACTCATCGTGAAAGAAGGCAGCCAGCCGGGTAAAGTAAGTGGCCAGCGCATTTCCGCCCGGCGTCAGATAGGCTCCAGTGACCGGCGGCAACTGGATGGGCGGATAAGTCGGGCGGTCGACAAACCAGACATCGCGCGTTGAAGCCACAATGCCATTGAAGGCCCGGCCCTGCGCTTCGAGAGCCTGTGCGCAACTGGTCAAGGTGCTCAGCGGCAGAGTGGGGTAGCCGAAGACCGTATCCCATTCGTTGCTGGAAATCTTAAGATAGGGCTTGCCCAGGTTCAGCATCAGCTCGACGGTGTTTTGCCCCTCCAGCAGCGGAGGAACCGAGGCGCGCAGGTACAACTGATCGAAAAGCGGTCCGGGAACTCTGTCCAGAAAGACCACCAGAACTCGCTGATTTCTGTTCTCCTTACTCAGCATATCCTCGACTGCCAGGCGAACAGCGTCCAGCGTACTTGCACTTCCTCTTGCTCCGGTGCAGTCCACATGATCGGCGATCTGCTCCGCTTGAAAGCGGTTAAAAGCATCCGAGCCGTTGTCGTCGCCGATGCCAAACCCGGCGTCATCGATCGTCGATCGGGTCCGCGCACTCACGCCGATGGCGACCAGGACGGTTGGCCGCTGCGCCGCCGCCAAACTGATCTGGCTCTGGCGAATCCCGGCGAGCATGTTGAAGACTTTGAAAACTTCTCCGCCCTTGGTGCCGAAGCCATAGCCCGCGGTCAAAAAAACCCGTCCCGCGTTGAGTTGTTGCAGCAAGTATTCGCAAATATCGGTCTGGACACGATACGGTCCGGCCTTCATCTTCAACCAGTCATCTTCGGTGAGCACCGGATCGAGATAAAAGGCGCGCCGTGGCAGATTGGTGCCGGGGCTCAGTTCGTCGAGGTCGATGATGTCGATCAGTCCACCGTCATTGATGCGCACCATGTTGGCGCCGCGCTGCCAGGCATAGGGCTGCAACTGTACGTAGTTGGTGACATTCAGGATCGAGTAGGGGGGAGTTTTGTCTCCTTCATTGTCGAAGCCTCCGTTGAGGGCCAAAGGCGCCCGCGTCAGCGGTAGCGAGCTATTATTCAATTTCACCACGTTCACGCGGCAGCCGTTCAATACGAAGTGGTCTGCCTCCGCTGTGAACTGCGGGATCAGCAACTCGATCTTTTCCGCCAGATCGTCCTCGTCGATCTTTCCATTGGCATAGAGAGCCAGGGTGTAGGGCACACGTATGCCCATGCGGATCAGGTTGCGGAGTATATTGACGGTCGAGGCCTGATGCCCGAAGTTCTGGCTGTTGCCGGTAAAGATGCGAATCTCAGGCAGGCTGGTGAGATACTGCTGGATGCTGGTAACGCGCGCGCGCAGATTCCTTGTGAGAACGTCCTCGCCGCTCAGGGAAAGTTGAATCAGTACATCCGTCAAGCTCATTGGAACCTCGCGTCGGAAGCCGCGGCCGGGGGTTTGGGTGTCAGCCGGTTGTACATGGCGTACCAGCCCAGCCCGGAGGGCTTGCCGTCGCCGCTGGGATTGCCAAAGAGGAAGAAGGTCGACGAGCCGCTGGGCGGTATCTTGAGCAGGCCCAGAAAGCGCAGCGCAATCTCCGTCAGCATGAGCAGGAAGGAGTTGGTGCGCCGGTCAAAGGTCAACACCATCTGCCCGATGGAGAGCTTCAGCACATTTTGCAAACTGATCAGTTTGGCCCCGCCTCCGGTTCCCGGCAGGCGCAGCCCGACCAGCGCGGAGTAGGCGTCTGGGCCGCTCTTGGGCGACCAGGCCGTCAGCAGCCCCGAGGTCAGTCCCACGGCGCCGGCCAGATTGCCGGGGGTTCCCATGTTGAGCTGATACTCCAGCCCATACCAGACGCCGCCCTCGACGCCGTTCAACGTGGCGTCGGTGATTAGAGGAGCAAAACCGCTGCTCGCGGGCGTAGCATCCGGACTGCTCGAGATCAGCCGCTGCAAACTCAACGCCAGATTCAGAAACAAGCTCTGCGGGCGCGGCGTACTGCGCAAGCTGTCGAAGCGCACATCGGAACTGTTGAAGGCGTACTTGTTCTGCACTGGATCGTCGGCAAAGATCATGTCGATGCCCAATCCGGCAAAGGAGAGCCCTTTGCGCGGCTCATCGAGCATCTTCTTGGCCTCCCGATCGTAGGCGCTGCCAAAGGACATCACGTCGAAGACCAACCCCTCGCGATCCAGCACCACGCAGAAATCGAGATACCCGGAGAGGCCAAAGCGCGAACTGGTTTGCGACTGCGTGGTCATCTGCGCGGTGACGATCTCGATCTTGTTGACGATGTTGTTGTCGCTCAGATAGCACTGAACCGCGTGGTCGGTGCTGAGGTTGTAGATGCCGCCGCCCGGCCGGTCCTCGTAGCTTCCCTTGAGGATGATGGTGTTGTTGGCGCCGCCGGTGATGGACTTGACTGGGGAATCGAAGAGCTTGTTGATGGTCAACTGCGACCAGCTTTGGAAGCTGGCAATGGAGGTGTTGGCGAAGAGCACCTTCAGAGTCAGCAGGCGGAATTCGTAGTCGACTCCCGCGGTCGGCGGTACTGGCCGGGGATCCACGGCAGCATCCGCCGGAACCGTGAAAGACGGGTCCTGGTAGTAGATCAGGCCAAAGATCGAACTGGAGCCGTCGATGTCCAGAGGCGTACCAGGACTGTTATCGATCTGCGTAGTTTCAATGGCAAAGTGGTGCGCGACAAAGGCATTCCGGTCGCGCGCGCCAGAGACAATTCCAGCCAGATCCTTGGGCACCTCGATCGAAGCCCGCAACACCAGAACACCCGTCCATTGGGGGTCTTTGGCAATCTCATTAAACTTGCGAAAGTACTCCGGCTCGGTGTGCACTCGGGCCGCCTCGAAGTAGTCTTGCAGCCAGCCGGAGAGAATGGGCAGTTCCTCTGGGTTGGGATTGCCCAAGGTGCTGCTGCCTGGCGCGTAGTCCGAGGGAGCGCCCAACTCGTCGCGCTGCGTCCATTGCGCGGGATTCATCACCAGGCCGGTCGGCTTGGGGCCATCGCCGCTGTCTTTCACATCGTAAAGCGCGCCTTTCATGCCCTTGATGAGAATCACGCTGCGATAGTCGTTGTAGCGGTTCTGCCCGGTGTCGGCGCGCAGGTTCCAGCCGCCGATATTGATCTGGTTATAAAAGGCCGGATCCGTACCGCACGCGCCGCCGCCGCCACCACTCAACGCGCCCAGATACTTGCTGTTGGCGATCACCGCGAAAAGCTGATTGGTCTGGAAGGCCTGTTGCAGTTGCGAGGACGGGTTGCAGAAGTAAACCTGGCGCTGGATGGGATCGAGGTTTTGTCCCAGTAAAATCTTCTTCCATTTGCCGCCGTCGACGGTCACAAGAAAGCCCGAGGGCGTGGTCGTATTGTAGGGCGGATCGTTGACCGCCAGCCGCGCCGCGCTGCGCGAGGAACTCACTCCGGTTGAGCTTAGCCCGATCACCCGGCGGCGTGTCGGCCCGACGATCTGCAACTCGAAGTCGGCTAGATTCGCCGCACCGGACGCGGCTCCCGCATACGGCGCCAGGGGAAAGACCGCACTGCCCGCGGCTGGCAGGTGGACGCTGGGGTCCATCATGCCCAGCAACAGAGGCTGGTTGGGATAAACCACGCTATCGCGGCCAAACAAGGTCATGCCCTTGGGCTGGGCGACGTAAGGGATGGCCGATGCGTCGGCCGCAATCAAGTTCGCCCAGGAGGTGTGAAAACGACCTTCGAGCAGCGGCGCCTGCGGGTCCGCGGGTGGACCGGTGGGCGAAGTCAGAGGAAAAGGATAAGCCGGCGCAAAGGCCGGCTGGCTGGCGGCAAAGCGCAGAAAATCGCCGGAATAATTGGCCGTCTTGGGTCGAAAGGCGATGAACTCCGATCCTTGCAGGCCACACATCAGATCGCGCGCATCGCCGCTCGTGCCGTCGCCGATCTGGAGCACAAAATCACCCGCTGGGCTGATGTGAAACTGCTCCTGATTGGATGTAAGCAAAGGACCGCTGTTGAATTGCAACCGCGCCGCGTTGGGATGGCCAGCGTCCAACGGACCCGGAGCAGGAATCAGGCTGATCGCTTCGCCAAAAGCCGTCCGGTAATACGAGGCCAGCACCGTCGGCACAATCTCGGTTCCGCGCAGGGTCTGGCCGGTGAAGGTCAGCAGGCTCTGGTCGGGAATGACCTCGTTGCACGGATCGCTGGGATTGAGCGCGGCTTGAAAGCCCACGAAGTCGCTGCCATAATCTGCCAACGGCAGCCAGGCATTGATATAGGCGCCATCCATCGTGGCGGGATAAAAAAAGCTGATGCCGCAGCGCAACTGCTTGGCCAGCGAAGCTCCCTGCACGAAGACCGGAAAGTTGATGTCGCCGCGCGTCGCTCCCTCGAAGGGAATCACCCCGGCAGTAACATCGAGAATCGTGGGCGCCGACGGTCCCTCGAAGCGAATCGTCCCGCTCAGATTCAGGTTGGTTCCGTTCAGCGCCAGTTGAGCGCCGTTGACCACCACCAGATTCAGACCGTTGACAATCGTCGCGCCTTGCAGCGATCCCTGCACCGAGCTTCCGTTGGGCGAAAGCCCCATAATGGCGGTGGTCTCTTCCGTAATCGGATTGGTACGGCGCAACCATACAAAGCCCCGGTCGCGCCCTGCCCGGCCGATCAACAGCAAGACCGATTGCACAAACGCCAGCGCGGTTTGCGCCGTAAGGCCGACGGGCGCTGCAGAATAAACAAATGTCACGCGCGCATCGGCCAGAGCCGCGGACAATTCAATGGTGGACGCGGATTCGCCCTTGGAGAGAACCAGATAGTATTCGCCGCTTCCCGCCGGCCCGGCAAAAAGCTGATCCACGTAAGCCTTGGTGAACTCGTAGGACATACACGACCCCTCCCAGATCCACGCCGCCGCGCAGGGCGGACAGAATGGACCCAGCCCATCCAAAAAACGATGATCCTGACAGTGAATCGGGCGCCCACCCTTGTGTCCATTCCGGAGGCAAGGGTGGGCAATTGTCCAATCGATTGCGGCCTGTTCTTTAAGCGGTGAACGAGAGCGTGGCCGCCATGCGCGTCTGCACCGGAGACGTGGTATTGTAGCCGGACATGAAGTAGGCCAGCGTGTACTTCTTGTTGGCTACGAACTTGTGGTTGATGGCCAGCCATCCGGAGTCTTCCGTCGAGTTCACCGGCACGGCTTTCTCCGGCGTGATCTTGTATCCCGCCGAGCCGCGGAAGACACCGATCCAGGCGCTGTTGGTCTTGGGCTCGCTGTTGGCCGGCACGCCATACTTGACCGTGACCGAGTCGCCGCTAACGACACCCAGCGTCAAGTTGGTGAAGTAGGAGTCGTCGGCGCCCGCCTTGACCACCACGCCATCCTCCGTCAGCTTCGATGCCGCCGGAATCTCGGGAATGAAATACGTCGAGCAGATGTTGCCATACTTCTGTGCAGGCGAGGCCAACTCGGGCCCGACGGCGTAGCCGAGAATGTAGTTATTCTGCGCCAGGTCAACCAGGAAGGTAACCGTCCCGTGCTGGGTCGAGCCGGACACCGACTGCGTCTTTTCCGGAGGCAGATTCCATGGAATCTGGTCTTTGTTCTGCCACAGGGCGACATAGTTGCCGTTCTCGCCGGGGTTGGTGTCGGGCAGCAGATTGTATTCGACTACGATGATCGACTCGGTGACCTGCTTCAACACCAGGGTGGTTTGGGTTTGAACGCCTTCGCTGCTGCTTACGGCTTGAGATGTTTCTACCATCGACTCTGACATCGTTACTCCTCTCTGGTTGTACGGCCATTGGGGTTGAGCCTCGACGGGGAAGATCAGGCGGTGTCGAAGCGGAGTAAAGCCGCCACACTGTTATAACTGGTCGAAATATGCTGGTCGGCCATGAAATATCCAACAGTGTAGGTAAACTTGGGTCGAAGCGTGGAGGTGAAGGTCACCGTGCCGGCATTGATATCGTCCGGGGGATAACGGGTCTCAACCGGAGGATCGCCATCGTAAGGATTGATATCGCCTGGCCAGAGTCCCAGCCAGTTCTTTGCGGACAACGGTTTGTAACCGCGCAATGTTGCATAGTCGATCGCTAACTCGCCCGGCGCCATGCTGCCGATCTCCAGCGTCACCGAAGTGGGTGCAAGCATCAGTTCACCGGCCTCCACCAGCGCACTGGCGCAGATGCCCATCACCTCGCCGGTCACGCTATAGCCGACGATGTAGGTCTTGCGGCTGATGTCCACGCCGGAGATCGAGTAGCTGCCGTTGGTGTCGTTGTTCTCCACCTTTACGGTCGTGCCCAGTTCCGGATGCTTCCAATCGATCACCGTACCCTCCCACAGCGTGAGTGTGTTTCCGTTCTCCTCCGGATGGTTGCCGGGAATGGTCTTGTACCCCACCGTGACTGTTTCCGACGAAAAGCCCAGAATGCTGATTAGAACTTGCTCCAATACCGGCGAATCGGGAGCAAGAGCGATTTCAGAAAGGTTGGAGGAGAGGCTCAGAGCCTGCGTCGGCGCGCCTGACAGAGAGCGACGACTTTCTTTGAACTTATCGACTCCGCGGTAACTCTGAAACTGCCTCGAAGCCAGCCATTCTGGCACACAGAACTCCTTGATCCGCAATCGAACACACGACTGCGCACTTCCAGTGAAGTGTGTTCCCGAAGGTTTAGGACAAAACCAGGGAAGACGAATTTCAAAATCGTCGCAAGGAAGACAACGCGACCAACGGACAGGGGGCCCTACGGACAGAACTTGGTTCGTGATGTGAAGAGAACTGCGACCATCCAAGCCACGACTCAGGCTGCCGCATTCCTGGTTTTGCTCGATATGTTCGTTGTAAAACATCCCTGAAGTCCATGTGTTGCCCTACTGGCTGCACTCGACACACGGAATGTTCGCCAACGCGATTTGGCGCGAACGATGCATCAGGGCTCGCATCTGAGCCTCTGCGCGAGATGAATTGTCGAACCGACGAGATCGCACAGTGTTATCCGCTCAAAGGGATAAATGGGAAAGAAGCGGATAATGAGTTACAGCACTACGTGCAGCGTTCCAACAGAACTCGAAAGCCCCGGTCTGTCTCAGCGGCTCCTGTTTCTCGGCACCGGCGGCGAGTCAAGAAATCTGTGTGCATCAGTATTGTCTTGCCATCGGCGGCTGTCAAGAGAAAATTCCGCAAACCTGTGGAATTCCGCAGGCGCGCCGCTGACATCCTGAACCCACATTGTGTCTTGCCCTCCATCCCCCGATGGGAAAGGATAGCTGCTCGATGGGCGCCTGCCAGCCGGTGTTGAAAGACCGCCGATAAGACTGAGTTACGTCGATCAGGCAGGCGCAAGGGCAGGTTGACGCGAGATTTGAGCCATCCGCCCGGTCTATCTTAGGAAACCTCCGATGAAGCGCGATTCCTATGACCCAACCCTCCCTCAGGGGCTAAAGCCCATCGATTCTTCGAGTTTTATGTACGGGCTGAAACCCGTACCCTTCAAACCCCCGACTTAATCAGTGGTTCCTCAGGAAACCGGAAGAGTAAAACGCGCGCTGACTAGAATTCCCGGTGCAGTTCTTCTTTCAGCGTGTCGAGAATCACGGTCGAGCGGATCTTTTTGACGCCTTCGATGCGGTGCAGCTCGTCCCAGATCAGTTGGCGGTACTCCTCCAGGTCGCGCACCAGGATGCGCAGGAGGAAGTCGCAGTCGCCGGTGGTCATATGGCAACTGAGCACCTGCGGATTGGTGGCGATGGCGCGCATGAACTGATCGGCGACCTCGGTGGTGTGATGTTCGAGGGTGATCTCGACGAAGGCCGAGATCTCGAAACCGAGCAGCCGGTTGTCGAGCCGAACGGTGGTCGAGCGAATCACGCCCTGCTCGCGCAAACGCTGCACGCGGCGCAGGCAGGGGCCGGGGGTCAGGCCTACCTCGTCGGCCAAAGCGTTGTTGGCGATGTCGGCGCGCTGCAACAACACGCCCAGAATGCGGCGGTCGATCTGGTCCAGCTCAGCGGGGTTCTTCATTGTGCAATGATTTCATAAAATGCCGCAGAATTCGACAAATCATTGCGTGCCTCCCTGAACTCCACAGAACATTTTGCAATCGCTTTCAGGGAGCATCGGCATATTGTTGCAGAAGAGATTGTTTTGATTTTGGAGCTTGTTCCGCTTTGCCTGGGCCGGTTCCATTTCGGCAGGATCTGTTGTACTGACCGCGGCTCAAATCCGCTTTTGAGTGCACGGCAGTGGGCAGCGGGTGCTATCTTCGATTCCGCTGCAGAGGGAGGCCGCATGGCGCGCATGACCATTGGCGATTATCTGTTGACCCGGCTGCGGGAGGCCGGCATCGCCCACCTGATCGGCGTTCCCGGAGACTTCAACCTGGCCTTTTTGGAGCAGGTTCTGGCCTTCGATGGTGTGGAGTGGGTGGGGACTTGCAATGAACTGAATGCCGCCTACGCCGCCGATGGCTATGCGCGCAGCAAGGGTGTGGCGGCGCTGCTGGTCACTTACGGTGTGGGCGATCTGAGCGCCCTCAACGGCATCGCCGGGGCCCATGCCGAGCATGTGCCGGTAATCTGCATCAGCGGAGTGCCGCCGCTGCGCGCCATCCGCGACCGCGAGGTGCTGCATCACACCTCGGGTACCGGAGCCTTTGAAGACGTGATGACCTGCATGGCGCAGTTCACCGTGGCGCAGGCGCGCATCACTCCGGCCAACGCGGCCATTGAAATCGACCGTCTGCTGCGCACGGCGCTGCGGGAAAAGCAGCCGGTTTATCTGCAACTGCCCTCCGACATCTCCTATCTTGAGATCGAAGCGCCCGCCGCGCCGTTGGCGGCAAGCACGTACAACGGCGACCGCCAGCAGACAAAGCGGGTAGTAGAGCGAGTGGCCGAGCGTATTCTGCGAGCCCAGCGCCCGGCGCTGCTGGTCGATGCCGATACCCACCGCTTCGGCTTGCGGCCGCTGATTTGTGCGCTGGGCGAGCGGGCGGGGCTGCCCTTTGCCAGCATGTCCAGCGGGCGCAGCATCTTCAACGAGCAGCACCCGCTCTATCGCGGCATCTACGCGGGCCAGGCCAGCGCGGCCCAGACGCTGGAGGCCATCGAGGGCTCGGACTGCCTGATCGCCATCGGGGTGCGCTTCTTCGACGCCACAACCGGCTACTTCAGCCACCGGATTCCTACCCCGGAGACGATCCTGATCGACCCATACAGCGCCACCATCGATGGGTGCGTCTACGAGGGTGTGACCGCGAGCGAGATTCTGACCGCCTTGATCCAGCGTTTGCCAGAGCGCCTGCCGCAGCCGTCGCAGGCCGAGGCACTGGGCGCACAGAGTGTGGTCTCTTGCTTACTAAGTGTAGAACTCACAGAGGATGCGAGCGTCGAGGGCGCATTTGCGAAAGAGGATTCGGTGTTTGTTGACGATGCGCGGCTGACCCAGGCTCGCCTTTGGCCGCGGCTGGCGCGGTTTCTGCGCGAGGGGGACATCATCCTTGCCGAGAGCGGTACGGCGCAAGCTGGGATCTCAGGAGTGCGCTTGCCGGCGCAGACTACCTTCATCAGCCAGACCACCTGGGGATCAATTGGCTACACGTTGCCCGCGCTGTTGGGGTCGATGCTGGCCGAACCCGCCCGGCGGCACCTGCTTTTCATCGGCGATGGATCGTTTCAGATGACGGCGCAGGAGATCTCCACCATTCTTCGCCAGGGATTCAAGCCCATCGTCTTCGTGCTCAACAACCGCGGCTACACCATCGAGCGGGTGATCCTGGGCCCGCACGCGGCCTACAACGATGTGCAGAACTGGAAGTATGCGGAGTTTTCCCAGGCCATAGCCGATGGCAGGGATGTGCGCGGCCTGCGAGTGCGTTCGGAAGCCGAGTTGGAGCGGGCGCTGGCCGAGGCGGAGAGCGGGGAAGCCTTCACGCTGATTGAACTGGAACTGTACCCGCTGGATGCGCCTTTGGGATTGCAGCGCATGGGGCCGATGGTGGCCGATTTCGACTTTGGCGAGCGCGGGCCGCAGGGTCTGGTGAATGCGGGGCTGCGAGCGAAGAGCTGATTCTCTGAAACTCCTACCCTAGCCGCAAAGACAGAAGCGCGGCGAGGGTGGGGCACCCTGAACATGGGTTCTTCCTTTGCGAAGAAGAACGAAAAGCGGGTCTTTCGACTCGCTTCGTTCGCTCGGGATGACGAAGTTTTTGAAAAAGAGATTTTGAGATTCACAAGTCCCAGGAGGGATCAATGGCAGTGAGAACGATAATCGAACCGTTTCGCATCAAGAGCGTGGAGCCGATTCGCTGGACGACGCGCGCCCAGCGCGAGCAGTTGCTCAAGGCGGCGCACTATAACCTGTTTCTGCTCCCGGCCGACGATGTGCTGATCGACCTGCTGACGGATTCCGGCACCGGAGCCATGTCCACGCACCAGTGGGCGGCGATCATGGAGGGCGACGAGAGCTATGCGGGCTCGCGCAGCTTCGAGCGCTTTCGCCGTTCGACGCAAGACATCTTCGGCTACGCGCACGTGATTCCCACCCACCAGGGGCGTGCTGCGGAGCGAATTCTCTTTACCGTGATGTGCAAGAAGGGCGACGTTGTGCCCAACAACACGCACTTCGACACCACCCGCGCCAATGTGGAGTTTGTGGGCGCCGAAGCGGTCGATCTGGTGATCGAAGAGGGCAAGCAGCCGGCCTCGCTGCATCCCTTCAAGGGCAACATGGACGTGGCCGCGCTGGAGGCGCTGATCGCGCGCGTGGGCCGGGAGCGGGTGCCGCTGGTGATGCTGACGGTGACCAACAACTCCGGGGGCGGGCAGCCTGTTTCGATGCAGAATGTGCGCGAGGTCAGCGCGGTCTGCAAGCGGCACGGCATTCCTTTGTACTTTGATGCCTGCCGCTTTGCCGAGAACGCCTGGTTCATCAAGCTGCGCGAGGAGGGCTTTGCCGACAAGACCCCCAAGCAGATCGCCCAGCAGATGTTCGCTTACGGTGACGGCTGCACCATGAGCGCCAAAAAAGACGGCATGGCCAACATCGGCGGCATTCTCTGCACCAACGACGATCTGCTCGCCCAGCAGCAGAAGAATCTGCTCATTCTGACCGAAGGTTTCCCCACCTATGGCGGGCTGGCGGGACGCGATCTGGAGGCCATCGCGGTGGGTTTGCAGGAGGCGCTGGAAGAGGACTACCTGCGCTACCGCATCGCCTCGACGGCCTATCTGGGCAACCATATCGCCGCCGCCGGCGTGCCCATCGTGCAGCCGCCGGGCGGACACGCAGTCTACATCGATGCGCGCGCCTTTTTGCCGCACATTCCCGTCGAGCAGTTTCCCGGCGTGGCGCTGGCCGCCGAGTTGTATCTGGAGGGCGGCGTGCGCTCGGTCGAGATCGGCACGCTGATGTTTGCAGGGGCAGCCAAGATGGACCTGGTGCGGCTGGCGATTCCGCGCCGCGTCTACACCCAGAGCCATATCGATTACCTGGTCGAAGTGATTCTGGAGGTGTGGCAGAACCGGGAGCGGATCGGCGGCATGAGGCTGACCTATGAAGCGCCCTTTCTGCGCCACTTCAGCGCCCACCTGGAACCTGTGCCGATCGAGGCGCACACCGCCGTCTTATAGAATTTCAGGCCTTTCAACACAGAGAATCGGCCTCCAACTGCATCATGGGACGCACCGCCCCCACTCCCAAACGCAAACATGCGAAGGATGTGGAGGCGGCCTGTTTATAGTGTTTACATAAAGGATGAAACGATTCACTAGCCCATTGCGGGTACGGATGAGGGGACTGTTGCGTTGAATTCTGTTTCTAGCCGGTAAAGATTCGCGTTCTCCATCCGATGGTAGAAGCATATCGATTTCCATACGCGAGCCGCCGCTTGAGGATTGCAAACAGATGGGGGATGCAGGTTTGATCGCGGGAGTTGGTCCGCCCGCCGGGTCAGGTTGTGAAGCGAGCGCTGCTGCTGCGCTGACGCGAGCTCAACCCGCGGCGGCGGATCTGCTGCGCCTGATCGACAGTAGCAACGATCTCATCTGGTCGGTGGACCGGGATTGTGCACTTTTGGCCTTCAATCGGGCAGTTCAGGAGGCTCTGCTGAGTGGCTTCGGCAGGCTGGTGGCCATTGGCGACCGTCCCCAGGATCTGCTGCCCGAGGCCGAGGCGGCGCGATGGATGGGACTCTACCGGCAAGCGATGGCTGAGGGGTCGCTGAATATCGAGATGCCGGCCCATCACGGGCGGCTTTTGAAGGTGCATCTTCACCGCATCGATGAGCAGGGAGAGATCCTTGGCGTCTCCGCCTTTGCCAGGGACATCAGCCAGCGCAAGCTGTTGGATGAGCAACTGGCGGCGGCCCAGGAGTCGCAGCGGGAAAGCCAGGAGCGCTTTCGTTCCACCTTCGATCAGGCGGCGGTGGGCATGGTCCACGCCTCGTTCGAGGGCGTATGGCTACGTTCCAACGAACGCTTCGCCCGTATCATCGGCTACCCTTTCGAAGAGGTACCAGGGAAGAACTTCCAGGAGATTACCCTTGAAGAGGACCGGCTTCAGGGCGACACCGTCATGAAGCGCGTTCTCGACGGAGAGGAAGAGAGCGCCAGCTTCGATAAGCGGTATGTGCGCAAAGACGGCAGCCTGACCTGGGCCGCGGTCACCATCACCCTGCAACGGGACACCGCCGGACAGCCCCTGCATTTCATCGCCACTATTCAAGACATCAACGCCCGCAAGCAGGCCGAGGAGCAGTTGGCGGCGGCCCAGGATGAGCTGCGCAAGAGCGAAGAGCGCTACCGCGCCACCTTCGAGCAGGCGGCGATGGGCATCCTGCATACCTCGCTGGACGGCTGCTTTCTGCGCTGCAACGAACAGTTCTCGCGCATCGTCGGCTACACCCAAGCGGAGATTCAAGGGGTCGATTTCCAGCAGATCACCTATCCCGAAGATCGGGCGTCGAGCGGCGCTATATTGGCGCGGCTTTTGAGCGGCGCGGCAGAGACCGCACACTTCGAAAAGCGCTACGTATGCAAAGACGGCGCCCTGGCCTGGGTGGCTTTGGCCATCTCTATCCTGCGCGACAGCGGCGGCCGTCCGCTGCATTTTATCGCCACGGTGCAAGACATCAGCGCCAGCAAGATCGCCGAAGAGCGGCTGGCTGTGGCGCAGGAGTCGCGCCGGCTGAGCGAGGAACGCTACCGCGCGGCCTTTCAGACGACTCTGGATGCGCTGGCCATCAACCGTTTGAGCGATGGGGCCTATCTTGAGGTCAATCGTGCTTTTTTGCATACTTCCGGCTTCAGCGAAGAGGAGTTGATTGGGCATACCTCGATCGAACTGAACATCTGGGCCGAACCGCGCGATCGCCAGAGGATGTTGGAAGAGTTGTCGCAGCACGCCAACTGCCGCAACCTCGAAGCCCAGTTCCGCAGAAAGAATGGGGAGATCTTCTGGGGACTGATGTCGGCCTCGGCGATCGAGTTGGAGGGGGTGCCGTGCATTTTGTCGATCACCCGGGATATATCCGACGCCAAGATGGCGGAGGACGAGATCCGCACCCTGGCCTTTTACGATCCGCTGACCGGACTGCCCAATCGCCGCCTGCTCCTCGAGCGCCTGCACCAGGCGCTGAACAGCAGCCTGCGCAGTTCGCAAAAACGCGCTTTGCTCTTCGTCGATCTGGACGACTTCAAGATGCTCAATGACACCCTGGGCCACCAAACGGGCGATCTGTTGCTGCAAGAAGTGGCGCAACGGCTGACCCAGTGCGTTCGTGGAGCGGATACGGTAGCCCGGCTGGGCGGCGATGAGTTCGTGGTCATGCTGGAAGGGCTGAGCACGGAATCGGACGAAGCGGCAACCCAGGCGCAACATGTGGGTGAGAAGATTCTGGCGGCCTTTGCCGAGCCGTTTCAACTGAAGGGCCGCGAATGCCTCAGCACGTGCAGCATTGGCATCACCGTCTTCGGCAAGGAAAACGCGGAAACCAGCGAGGTCTTGCAGCAGGCCGATATCGCCATGTACCAGGCCAAGGCCGCAGGGCGGAATACCATGCACTTCTTCGCGCCGGCTTTGCAGGCCGCGGTGAGCGCCCGCGCCGCCCTGGAAGAGGAGTTGCGGCAAGCGATTCGCAACCAGCAGTTCCTGCTCTGGTACCAGCCGCAGGTCACCCGCGGCCGGGTGGTGGGCGCCGAGGCGCTGCTGCGCTGGCAGCACCCCCGGCGCGGCATCCTCGGACCCGGTGAGTTCATTCACCTGGCCGAAGAGACGGGCCTGATTCTGCCCCTGGGCAGTTGGGTATTGCACGCAGCCTGTGTGCAGATCGCCGCCTGGGCACGCTCCCGCCAGACCAACCGCATTTCGGTGGCCGTCAATATCAGCGCCCGCCAGTTTCGCCAGCCGGAGTTCGTGGCGCAGGTCGTCGCGGCCTTCCAGAGCACCGGCGCCGATCCCCGCAAACTCAAACTGGAACTTACCGAAAGCATGTTGGTCGAGAATGTCGAAGACGTGATCGCAAAAATGAGCGCGCTCAAGGAATATGGTCTGCGTTTCTCCCTGGACGACTTCGGTACTGGCTACTCTTCGCTGGCCTATTTGCAGCGCCTGCCGCTGGACCAGTTGAAGATCGATCGATCCTTCGTCAACGGCCTCAAGGACGACAATGCTCAAAGCGCCATCGCCCAGGCCATCGTCTCCCTGGGCAAGGCCTTGCACCTGCCGGTCATCGCCGAAGGGGTGGAGACGGAAGAGCAGCGCTCCATTTTGAATCGCCTGGGATGCCACGTCTTTCAGGGCTACCTCTTCGGCCGTCCCACGCCTATCGAGGAGTTTTTGCGGCTTCTTACTCCCGTTCCCACTGCCGCCGCGGCCCAGGAACAGCTCCCTTTGCCAATTGCGAAGAGCGACATGAATGAAGGGATCGGCTGATTCAGCGATCACGTACCCTGATTGCATGGTTTGGTAAAACCTGGTTGTAGCATCGGCCTCCCAGCCGGCTGTAATGCGGTGCTCCACATCCGCGCTGGTCCATAATGAATGACCCTAGAGCATTTCTACTTTTCCTGTAAGGCTGGCGTGGCGTGTTTGAACCATGCCTTGGCGTTGTCTGGAGTGATCATTCTGAGGGCTTCGGTAATGGCTTTGTCGAGGTCCTCCCTGCTTCTG
>Ga0181520_10001058_pt1 | contig 57634 bp, 43 predicted proteins | sample PEATcosm2014_Bin_29_FD_132451 | JGI IMG/M metagenome (GOLD analysis project Ga0181520, IMG submission 132451) | Peatland microbial communities from MTU Mesocosm Facility, Houghton, MI, USA - PEATcosm2014_Bin02_30_metaG | ecosystem: Environmental > Terrestrial > Soil > Wetlands > Peat | place... | reverse complement strand
TCAAACAGTCCGCCTTCCAGCGGAGAGATGGCCGAGTGGCTTAAGGCGCACGCTTGGAAAGCGTGTATACCGCAAGGTATCCACAGTTCTAATCTCGGTCTCTCCGCCATTCCCCCTTCAGCGGCAGCAGAGAAGGCCTAGCCGGAACACCCCCCTATTCCAACTCAGCAGCCACGGCATCTCCCGCCTCGCGGGTCGTTGCGTTTCCTCCCACATCGGGGGTACGCGGGCCTCTCCCGGCAAGCACCGAGCAGAAGGCTTTCTCCACCGCCAGGGCTGCCTCGGCCTCTCCCAGGTGGTCGAGCATCATGGCTCCCGACCAGATCTGCGCAATAGGGTTGGCAATTCCCTTCCCAGCGATGTCCGGCGCCGAGCCATGAACCGGCTCAAACATGGATGGGTACTGTCGCTCAGGATTCAGGTTGGCGGAGGGTGCCAGGCCAATCGACCCAACCACGGCCGCCCCCAGATCGGAAAGAATGTCCCCAAAAAGGTTGGAACCCACCACCACGTCGAACCATTCCGGATGAGCGACGAAATGGGCAGTCAGAATGTCGATGTGGTACTGATCGATCCGGGTATGAGGAAACTCCCGGGCGACTTTGGCGAACCGTTCGTCCCAGAACGGCATGGTGTAGACAATACCGTTCGACTTGGTAGCTGAAGTAACGTGCCTTCGGCGCCGTTGCGCCAGCTCGAAAGCAAATCGAATGACTCGATCACATCCTCGGCCGGTAAAAATCGTCTCCTGAATGGCGACCTCGGCATCGGTGCCGCGATACATCCGGCCGCCCACCTCGGAGTACTCGCCCTCGTTATTCTCGCGAACGATGCAGAAGTCAATGTCGCCGGCCAGATGCCCCTTCAACGGCGTTTCGACCCCCTCCAGCAGGCGCGCAGGCCGCAGGCACACATATTGCTCAAACGCTCTGCGAATCGGGATCAGCAGGCCCCACAGAGAAACATGGTCGGGAACTCCGGGGTAACCCACGGCTCCCAGGTAGATCGAATCGAATCCCCGCAGTTGCTCCAGGCCATCCTCGGGCATCATCCGGCCAGTCTTGGCGTAGGTCTCGCAACTCCAGTCGAAGTGGGTCCACGTAAACTCGATGCCGAACTTCCGCCCGGCTGCCTCCAGCACGCGCAGCCCCTCGGGAACTACTTCGCGGCCGATCCCGTCACCCTCAATCACTGCAATTCGGTAGCGTTTCAAGCTTCCCCCTTGATCCTTCGTCGAATCGATTCCTGCGCCATGCCGTCCGTGTTCCAACATGTACGCCATGCAGGCGTGGTCCGTGGATCCAACTCGTCGTGGCTCTAAGGATCCGACGGGCTGAGGGTGAGATTGTGCCGTAGTGTCCCCGCGTCCAGTTCCCTCTCCCATCGGGCTACCACCAGTGTTGCAACGCCGTTGCCCACCATATTCACCACCGCGCGCATCATACTCAGGAAACGGTCAATTCCTAAGATAATCGCCATGCCGGCGACCGGAATCGAGGGGACAACCATCAGCGTCCCGACCAGCGCCACGAACGCGGCTCCCTGTACCCCGCTGGCACCCTTCGAGGTGAGGATAGCCACCGCGAAGAGCGTCAACTGCTGGCGGAGCGAGAGGTGCGTATTCGTCGCCTGCGCCACGAACAATGCGGCGAACGTCATGTAGAGGCTGGTGCCATCTGTGTTAAACGTGTAGCCGGTGGGCACAACCAGTCCGACCAGGGCTTCCGAGCAGCCCAACCGTTCCAGCTTCTCCATCAAGGTGGGTAACGCCGTCTCGGATGAGCTCGTCGCCAGGACCAACAGAATTTCTTCCTTGATATACGACAAAAAAGACGTGATCCGAAAGCCCGAAACTCGCGCCACAGCTCCGAGGACCAGGAAAAGAAATAATATGGCGGTCGCGTAGAACGCGAGAATGAGCTTAGCCAGCGGGCCCAGCGATGAGATGCCATACTTGCCGATCGTGAACGCCATCGCACCGAATGCGCCGATGGGAGCAAATCGCATCAGGATATTGACCACGCTGAAAACCATCACGGTCAGCGCTTCAATGAATTGCGTGACTGGCCGGCAGCGGGGCCCGGCAATCGACAGCGCGAAGCCAAACAGGATCGCGACGAACAGGACCTCGAGGATGTCACCCTTGGCGAAGGCATCCACCACCGTCGTCGGAATGATATGGAGCAGGAACTCGCTGGCGGTCTGATAGCTCGTCTGCGCGGCATAGGCCGAGACGCTCTTCGCGTCCAGGCTTGCGGCGTTGATGTTGAGTCCCGTGCCAGGATGAACTGCATTTCCCACCAATAGTCCGATCAGCAGCGCCAGGGTCGAGATGACCTCGAAATACAGCAGGGCCTTGCCACCCACGCGTCCGACCTTCTTGAGGTTCTGCATTCCGGCTATGCCCGACACTACCGTGCAGAAGATCACCAGCGTGATCACCATCGAGATGAGCTTGATGAACGCATCGCCGAGCGGCTTCAGAGCGATCCCAGCCTTGGGGCTCACAAAGCCGACCACGACCGCCGATACGATTGCGACCAGTACCTGCGCCCACAGGCTCTTGTAAAGCGGCGGCTTCTCGGTTGTGCCCAGCCTTGCCGCAGCGTTCTCGGTTGTCATGGAATGGGAAACCTGCCTGTCAGTTCGGAACGTTCCGTTGGCGCGTCCATTGGAATGATCATCGGGTTGCGGTTCAAGTATCGTCTGACAGAGCTTACCTTGCCAACCTGCTCAAGCTCTGCTGCGGCGCGCACACGGGGTAGTTCCGAAGAACTACCCCGCGAATTGATCGTTTACCAGCTATTTCTGTTCCGGCGCTGTTATGGCGGGTGGGTTGCCAGTTGGCTTCATGTTGTCGCGAATCAGATTGGCCAATAGGACATCCACCAGCGTTCCTCCCGAGTTTCCGCCTCCACCTGCCACGATCTGCGGCACCAATTGGACCCGGTTCTGTGCCAGGGCCTGCATCACCTGCACCAGCGCGTAGTTGCCGGACTCCATCGAATCGATCTTCAACTTAATGACGTCCGCTTCCGCCGTGCCAACCGCCTTGGTCTTCTCCGCCTCCGCGTTGCCAACGGTCGTGATCACATTTCCATCCGCCTCGGCGTTGATCGTCTTGGATCGTGCATCGGCCTCGGCACTGATAATGCGTGACCGGGCATCTCCTTCAGCACGCTTGACAGCAGCCTGTGCAGTGAAATCGGCAATGGAGACACTGCGCTCGGAATCGACAACCTTGGCCTGTGTATCCGCCATGGCCTTCGCTTGCTGCAGGTCCTTGCGGGTTTCCTCGGCCAGTTGTTGCGTCTTGTAAGTTACCTGCTCCTGTTCCGCGATCTTCCGGTCAGTCAGCGTCTTCATCAGCGCTTCCGGCGGCGTAATGTCTCCGATCAGCGTGTCGATGGCATTCACGTTGTACTCGGTCAACGCTGCGGCAATCGCCGTCTTCGCTTCCGCTTGTCGCTCGCTGCGCTTCTTCAAAAACTCAATTACGTCCGACGTCTGAGCCGCATTGCGGAAGTAGTTCCCGATGGTCGGTTCCAGCACCTGCGTCACCAGGTTGGCCATGGTGCCAAACCGCGCAATCACTTTGGGAGCGTCGTTGCGCGGTACGTGAATGATCTGACTTACATCCAGGTTGAACGTGAATCCATCGGAAGACCGCACCGTAATCGTCGACAGTTTCTCGTCCAGCTTGTGCGCTTCAGACTTCCCCGTCGCCCAGTTCAAAACAATGTTCGCCGTCGGCACAATCTCGACCTTATGCGTAAAGGGATTGATGGGATACTTGCCCGGATCGAGCGGATCCACCCACACCCCCTTTTGCCCGCGGCTTACCAGATTGCCGTGCTTGAAGGTGTCGCCGGTTACGTCCTTACCCTCTTCACCGATATACGCGATCACCACGCCGACATTGGCGATGGGAACCTCCGTCATCGGCTTCATCTCGACCGTCGCGAATCGAGGATTGATGAAGTACCGGCCCGCCAGAATGACCTGCTCCTGCAGACCCTTGTTCCCTCCGTTGGTGATAAATGCTTCGGCGTCCTGGTACATATTGTGGCCGGGAATCTCCTTGCCCGCAATCTCACCCGTCGCCAGCGGCTTGCCATCTTTCGTCGTGACCACGCCCACCATGTTGTCCGGAATTTCCAGCACTTCATCCGTGGTCACCGTGAACAGCGCCGAATTGATCCGATATGTTCCGGGAGGAATGATGGAGATCTGAGGACCCCGCTCACCGCCACTCGACAAAAACCGCCGCGCATCCTGGAACGAGTTGCAGTCGACCGTCTTCGCCAGCACCCGCCCGCCGCAAAGCGGATGTCCGTCACGCGCTTCGACAATGCCGATGTGCCCCCGGTCGATGGTGGTAAACGGTGCCTTGTAGACGGTGTACTGCCACGCCCACAGCCCAAAATGAATCCCCGGAGCAAGCGTGTCCGCCTGAAGCCCAGCTTCTCCGTTCAGCGCGATGATTGCGCCGTCGGGCAGTGTTCGATTCTTGCCGAACAGCACCCACTTCTTGTTGACGATCCCAATCTCTTCTTTGGAAACGATTACTGTCCCGAAGAAAATGCGCAGGACTGCTTTGTGAAAGACAACAACCAAGAGAAGTACGACGATCCATCCATACCTTGCCAAGAGCCCAACCACGTTCGAATCCATACCAGCGATCTCCTTGTGTCACGAACGCACCATGATAGCGCCAAGCCATGAATCGTCCAGTGAATTACGGCCAGATTGTGCTCGCGCAGGTCGATCTTCGGCCGCCCTGTAGAATGTTGCGAATGGAAACAGTCCAGGCTCACGCACGATTCTGTGGGCAGTTTCGCGGTCATGGACCACAACAACAGGAGAACTCCGCATGAAGCAGATTGTCGCCGTGGTCTTTGGATTCGCACTGATGGGAAACGCGGCCCTTTTCGTTCCGCAGGCGCTCGCACTCTGGCGCAAGAAGAGCGATGAAGGCATCTCGCTCATCACCTTCGGCGGATTCAATCTCTTGCAGGTAATCGCGATCGTCCACGGAGTCTACCAGCACGATCTCGCATTGATCGTGGGCATGGTCGCCAGCCTCATCACCTGCGGCGCCGTCACGCTTCTGACCATCGCATACCGCGTCCGGCGCGAGCGCTCCACGGCTTCTTCAAGCTAACCTGCCCCGTACCATTTCCCGGAAGATCAAACCTATTTTGCGGAAACGGTCAATTTCGCCAGGACGCTCTTCAACTCATCCAGCTTCTTCCCGGCATCGCCCAGCTTGCCCTCGGCCGTGAGCCGCTGGTAGTCGTCAAAGTCCCTTGCAGCCTCTCCAATCAGCGCTTTCTGATCTGCCGCCGGCGCCGCTTTCTGCGAAGTCGGTGCAGCCTGCGGAGCACCGGCTTGCGGCGCTTCCGAGGAAGTAACCGCCGGCGCCTCGCCGCCATAAAGCGACGTCAAAGCCGCTTGGAACGTCGGCCCGTAGGCCAGTTTGTCCTGCAGCGCTAGCACCACCAGGCGCAGCTCCGGCATGGCGCTCGTCTGCGACTGCAGAAAGATCGGTTCGGCATAGAGCAACGCCTTGCCCGATGGAATGACCAACAGGCTGCCCCGCACAACATGCGACCCCTGCTGGTTCCACAGCGTCAGTTGCGACGAGAGCTCCGCGTTCTGGTCGATGCGCGACTCAATCTGCTGCGGCCCATCCACCACCCGCCCCTTGGGAAAATCGTAAACGACCGATTGTCCATAGTTGGCGCCGTCGCAGCGTCCTGCAATCCACCCAATCAGGTTGGGTCGGTTGGCCGGCGTAAATGGAAGTATCTCCACAAACTCGGCCCCTGCTTCTCCCGGCAGCTTCATCAAAACAAAGTTCGGCTGCATCGCTTGCTTGGCCTGATCGCCGTTGTCGGTCGACCCGGTCTCTGTAGCCACAGTCCACAGATCCTCGCGGTTGAAGAAGACTTGCGGATTCGTCATGTGGTACAGGTCGTACACTTCGGCCTGCAACTTGAACAGCAGCTCGGGATAACGCACATGCTTGCGTAGATCGGCGGGCATCGTCGCTGCGTCTTTGAACAAGCCGGGAAAAATCGACCGATACGCCGCCAGAATCGGATCTTCCTGATCGAAGACATAGAACGTCGTCGCCCCGTTGTATGCGTCGATCACGACCTTAACGCTGTTCCGCATGTAGTTCAGCGAGTTGTCGCCCAGCGTGTAGTGGCTCGAATAGGGGTAGCTGTCAGACGTCGTAAATGCGTCCATCATCCAGACAAGCCGGCCGTCCTCGCCCACCACAATGTACGGGTCTTGATCGAACGTGAGAAATGGCGCCAGGGCAGCAACGCGTTCCCGGACGTTGCGGCGCATCAGCAGCCGGCTCTGCGCCGTAATATCGTCGCTGAACGGCAGTTTGCCCAGGTCGTCGCGGTCGTACGCAATCAGCGCCCGGCGCAGGAATCCGCCCAGAACGATCCCGCCGGTTCCCTGATACGAAGTCAGGCTGTTCGTCTGCCCCTGCGGATAGTCGAACTCCTGCTGCTTCGTCTTGACGTACACGTCGTTGTCGGTTCGCTCGCCGAAGTAAATCTCGGGCCGCGTTACATTCAGAGTCGGCACAGTGCTTTGGACCGGCATATTGCTCAGTATGAGCGTCGGCAGACCCTCCGGTGTGAACCCATTCACCGGATTCATCGTGATGCCGTAACCGTGGGTGTAGACCAGCTTCTCGTTGATCCAGTTGCGGCTGCTCTCGGGCAGCTTGTTCACGTTCAACTCGCGCGTTGCCAGCATCACCTCGCGCGTCGAGCCGTCGATGGCATAGCGATCGATATCGATGTCGGGAAACTCGTAGTAGGTACGAATCTCCTGCACCTGGCTTAAGGTGTCCTGGAGCGCGTGCCAGTCCCACAGGCGAATATTCTGCAGCGTGGCCTGATTGTTCTCCGGGTCGGTTGCGTCCACGGTGGTCTCGGCCGGAAACTCGTGCTGCGAGAATCGATCCAGTCCAAACGCTTTTCGCGTCAGCTCGATGTTGTAGGCAATGTAAGGTTCTTCCCGCACCAGTTCGTTCGGCTTGACCACAAAGTTGGTGACGTACCACCCCACCAACCCCAGTACGCCGTAGCACACGGCCGCCGGAACCACCGCCGCAACCAGCCAGGTCCCACGCGGTCCCCGCACCGCATTCACCGCCGCAATGGCTGCTCCCACCAGCAGTGCGACGCAGACGACCAGCAATCCCGATAGCATCACATGCGCGTCGGTATAGTTGATGCCCTCGAAGATCGTGTGGTGCTCCAGCAGCATATCGAACCTGCTCAGATATACATCCGCGGCGTAGAGCAGCAACAGAAATGCTCCCGTAATTGAGACGCCGCGCCAGGGCGACGCCCCGTAGGTCATTCGTCCCTTGTTGAAAGCACGAAACGTACCCGTAATTATCAGAAAGAAAACTGCGGCGAGACAGCAGATCACCGCGAGCGACAAGAGCCAACCCAGGATCAGGTGCCATGCCGGCAGCGTAAAGAGGTAGAAGTTGAGCGGCCTGCCAAAGATCGGATCAGGGTTTCCGCCCGGGCGCGGCGCATTCCACCACAGCGCGAAGGTTGGCCAATCGTCGCTCATCGCGGCGCCGGTGACTCCCGCAACCAGCAGCGCAATCAGCACGGCCGCGACCCGCAGTACGGGCTCGACCGACAGCTTAACCGGTTGCCCTCCAAACAGGATCGTGTGGTCGCTGGGCAGGTCCGCGCGATGAGCCCGCTTCAGCAAGGAAAATGCCGCAAACAAGATCGCAAAGGTGAGGGCGGCAAATATCCCGAAGATCCCCCACTGCATCCGCCAGGTGGTCCAGAAGACCTCGCCATAGCCGAGCGACTGAAACCACAGCAGGTTAACCCAATAAGACACTAGGCTCTGGCTGCCAAACGCAATTGCGGCAACGACAGCCAGCAGAATTAGCAGCTTGCGTCGCCGCTGCGGCACTCGCGGTTCACGTGGATAATCGATCGAAACCGGCACTTCTCTACCCCGCTTGAAGAACACCCTTTGCAATCAGGGGAATTGTACAGGGTATGAATCTGTCCGGACTGCACCGCCCCAAAACCCTGCCTGCGCCTGCTGGGCGGGGTATACGCATACCATGTGACGACCATCACAGTAGTGCTCCTCTTGCCCCATTCACGGTCTCGATTGCTGCTAAACTCAACTCATGCGCGGTATACCACCCATCAAGATTATCGTCGCGACGCTGGTGATCCTGGGCACGGTTGGCTGGCTCTCTTACACGGGCGTCGACAAGACCAAGGAATATTACGTCACCATCGTCGAATTGAACTCGATGGGCAACAAGGCCTACACCCGCCACCTGCGTGTCGCTGGTAACGTCGCCCCCGGAAGCATTCAGCGCGCAGGCACCAACGCGCAGTTCACCTTGTTGGAGCAGGGTCACACCCTGAAGGTCGATTATCAGGGATCGGAACCGCCGCCAGACACATTCAAGGACGATGCACAAGCGCTGGCGGTAGGCACCTACGGTCGTGACGGTGTCTTCCACGCCACCCAATTGCAGGCCAAGTGCGCCTCGAAGTATGCTCCGGCGCAGCCCGGAGCTGCACCCGCTGGAAACACCGCAATGCTTGCTCCGGCCAAGTGATATCTCCTGGAATTCGAGTGCGCTCAGCCGGCAATCTCACGCAACCTACGAATCTCTGCCGGATGCCGATCGCCCCGTCAGAATCCCCGGTCGCTTGAACCATGGGCTCTATACTCTCAGAGATGATCGAACTCGCTCCCGCAATCGAGTCTTCTCCGGCGCCGGCCGCTCGGATCGATTCCGTGTCCAAGCTCTACGGAAGCTTCGCCGCGTTGCGCAAGGTGTCAGTCGACTTCGCCGTCGGCTCGTCGACTGTCATCCTCGGCGACAATGGCGCGGGCAAATCGACCCTGCTGCGTCTTCTTGCCGGCTTGATCGCGCCCAGCCGCGGCACGGTGCACGTCTTTGCCCAGGAGCCGCACCAGCAGCGTCGCCGCGTGGCCTATATGAGCCACGATTCCATGCTCTACGACGAGCTCTCCGCGCTCGAAAACCTGCGCTACTTCGCCGCCTTGCAGCGTGACAGCCACATCCTCTGCAACTGCACGGCATCGCCGGAGATGGCACTCCGCGCGGTCGGCCTCGATCCCGCCCTCACCCGTCCCGTCGGTCAATACTCTCAAGGCATGCGCCAGCGAGCCTCGCTTGCTCGAGCGCTGCAGACCGATCCCGAGCTCTTGTTGCTCGACGAGCCCTTCTCCAATCTCGACGTCGAGTCTGCCCAGCATATGGTCAGCCTGCTGCTCGACTTTCGCACCTGGCCCGTCGAGTCCTCCTTGGAGCCAGCATCGGAATCCACTCCCTCCCATGGGGCAACGCCCGTCGCCCGCACCCGCACCATCATTCTCACCACCCACCAGCCGAAGCTGGCCGAGCCCCTGGCCGAGACCACGCTGATCATGAAGGCTGGCACAATCATTGCGATCACGGGATCTGCCGCGCGCGACGCCCGGGCGCCAGCGGCAGAGTGGGGCGCACAGTGAAGCCCGCCAAACCAACCAAAACCAACGCCGCACGCCTGCTCGATTCACTTGGCATCGCGTATGAGGTGCGGACCTACGAAGTCGACCTCGACGACCTTAGCGCAATCTCGGTAGCGCGCAAGATCGGTATGCCTCCCGAGCAGGTCTTCAAGACTCTGCTGACCGGCGCTGCACCAGCCGCTCACTTCTTCGCCGTCATTCCTGGCGACTCCGAACTCGACCTGAAGAAGCTGGCGCAGGCCGCCGAAGTGAAAAAGATCGACCTCGCGTCTTTCAAGGACGTCGAGCCGCTTACCGGATATGTCCGCGGAGGGGTCACCGTCTTGGCCGCGCGCACACCGTACCTTGCCTTTGCGGACGAGACCATCGAACTCCACAACCTCATCTCCATATCCGCCGGCCAGCGCGGAACCCAGCTTGTGCTGGCTCCCGCGGACTACCTCCGTGCCACCGGTGCCAGGCTCGCCGACCTCACCAAGCTGGTGCGCGCAACGGTAAGAACCGAGGTCGCTGGATGAGATATCTCGGCCATGTCCTCACCCATCTGCGCAAGGACCTGCAACTGGAATGGCGCTCGCGCGACTCCATCAACGGCATGTTGTTCTTCTCGCTGCTGGTCGTTGTCGTCTTTTCTTTGGCGTTCGACCCCACCGCAGCCATGTCCCGCCAGATCGCCGGCGGCATCCTCTGGGTCGCCCTCCTGTTTGCCTCGATCACTGCGCTCAACCAGGCCTGGACCCGCGAGCAGCGCAACCGCGTGCTAGACGCGCAGCGCATGTCGCCGTCGCCGCCGTCCGCAATGTTCCTCGGCAAGGCGCTTGCCAATCTGCTGTTCGTCGCGCTGGTCGAGGCGGTGCTGGCACCGCTCTTCATTGTTTTCTATAACCTGCATGCGCTGGGCCAGGGCTGGCTGTTTGTGGTGGTCATGCCGCTGGGAACTTGGGCGCTCGTCTGCAATGGAACCTTCTTCGCCGCCCTTGGCCTGCGCACCCGCAATCGCGAACTGCTGCTCCCGCTCATCCTGTTCCCGATCTCCATTCCGGCCTTGCTGGGCATGATGCAGGCCACCACCGCCATCCTGACCGGCGAGTTCGAACCCGGCCTTTGGATCCGCCTGCTCATTGCCTACAACATCGCATTCACCACAGCCTGCCTATTGCTGTTCGAGACAGTACTCAGCGCCGAGTAAGCCTAGCCGCGAGAACACGAATCAACCAGTCCCGGAGGTTGGTGATCACCATCACATCGATTCGAGCCCAAATCTCTTCCTTCGCGGTAAACTGAATCCATTGTGCAGCGCTCTCGCATTCTCGGACCGATTGGTATCGTCTGGTTGATCCTGACGCTTGGCGTCATCGCCTACGCAACACGCCTGGCGCTTCTGATTGCTCCCATGGAAGCCACCATGGGTAACGTGCAGCGTATCTTCTACTACCACGTTCCCACGTCGATGCTCAGCCTGCTCTTCCCCTACGTGAACTTTGGTGCATCGCTCTGCTATCTCTACTGGCGCCGTCGCGATCCGCTCAAGGCACTGACCTCAGACGCCGTCGCCATCGCCTCGGCCGAGGTCACCGTCGTTTACGCCAGCATCTGCCTGCTGACCGGAATGCTGTGGGGCCGGGCGGCCTGGGGAATCTGGTGGACCTGGGATGCGCGCCTCACCAGCATGCTGCTCTTGTGGCTGCTCTACGTCAGCTACCTGATGCTGCGCAAGCTGTCCTCCACCGGACAGACGCATACCCTGGCGGCCGTGCTTTCCGTCTTCGCAGCGATCGACGTGCCGATCGTTTATATGTCGATTCAATGGTGGCGCACCCAGCATCCTGCCCCGGTGTTCGGCGGAGGGCCGGATTCAGGACTGGATCCCTCCATGCGGCCCGCCTTCGGATGGAATGTGCTCGGCTGGGCAATGTGGGGCATCTTCCTCCTCATCTTCCGCTACTTGCTGGAGCGCCGCCGCCAGGCATCCGAGCAGGACGCGGCCCTGCAGGCCATCGAAGCCTCTCTGGAGATTGCCAAGTGAAACTCAGTTGGATATTCGGCAGCAGCATGGAGGCCCATCATCTGCTCTGGGCGTATCTCGCGGTTTGGCTCATCCAGGGTGGGTACTGCGTCTGGATTGCCTGGCAATGGATGCACACACCCGATTGTTCCGGCATGGAATCCACCGATTCGCGGCCGATCCACGAAGACTCTTAGTCCCAGCGCAAAAAATCAACGAAGCCGAAGAATCATCTTCCGGCTTCGTTGTCCGAGGAGTATGTCAGCGAGGCGCGTATTTCGGCCTTGAGCCGAAATCTCGCGTCTATTCTATGAAACCTCCGCGCGGTAGAAAGTTTCGCCCCGGCCCAATTTCCACTGCCAAGCCACGCTTGCGGACCCATGCCGCCGCCGCTAGACTCGCAGAAGTGCAAATCATGCAATCAGTTTGGTCTGCTGTACCCGCCTGCACAGAATTCTTTGCTCGGCCGCTCTCGCGCATCGGCCGCCTTGGCTCGGCCCGGCTGGCCGCCGCAGCGCTTCTCTCCCTATCCCTGCTGGCAGGTTCCGGCTGCCACCGCGGCCGTTTTCCCGACGTGCCTCCCGGCTATCGCGAATTCGCCTACGTCAGCAACGGCTCGTCTAACACTGTCTCGGTTCTTGATCTGGTCTATCTGCGCCAGGACCGCACCTTGCAGGTCGGGACCCAGCCCACCGGCCTCGCTGTCAATCCAAAGCGTAACGAAGTATACGTAGTCAATACCGGGACCGCCTCGGGCGCCGGGTCGGTCTCGGTGATCGACACCGACACCAATCGCGTAGTTGCAACCATTCCCCTCCACAAGCTCCCTTACTTCATTGACGTGGACGCTGCCGGCCGTCGCGCCTACGTGGCCAACAGCGGTTCAAACAACGTAAGCGTGATCGATCTGGATAGCCGGCGCGAACTGGGCGTGGTCGGGGCCGGTGAACAGCCAGGTCTCGCGCGCATTTCACCGGACATGCGCTCACTGGTTGTCACCAACCGTGGCAGCGGCAGTGTTTCCATCTTTGCGGTGGCGCCTTACCCAGCCCAAGCCAAGCCGCTCCTTCCCGGCCTTCCAGCCCGGCCCACGTCCACAGAGAAAGAGCCCATGCCCCGTCTGCGCGCGGCGTTCTCCGGATGCCCCGGCGCGACCGACGCGGTGATCTTGCCCTACTCCACCAAGGCGTTCATCGCCTGTTCCGGCGGACACCAGGTGATGGCGGTCTCGCTCGCGGCCGCGCCGGACTCATGGGCGGCCAAGCAAAACCCTTCCCTGCTCACCGACCGCATGCTCACTCTGATGGACGTGGGCGAGACCCCGATCCAACTCGCGCTCAAGCCCGATGGCGGCGAAGTCTTCTGCTCCAACTTCGGCTCCGGCTCCTTCTCCGAGATCGACACCCAGACCAACGAAGTCGATGGAACCTATTCCATCGGAAGCAAGCCCGTATTCGGCATCGTCGACGCTGACAATAGCACCTTGTGGGTCTCGAACTTCGGCTCGGACTCGGTCAACCTCTGGAGCATCGACGATTCCCTGAACGCCGGCAGCGTCCCCACCGGCCACGCTCCCGAGGCGCTCGCCTTCTCCGCCGATGAGCACCTGCTGCTGGCCGCCGACGCCCACTCCGGCGACGTCTCCGTCATCCGCACTGCAGACCGCAACGGTCCCGCGCTCTTCACCATCCTGCCCGCCGGCGGTTCGCCCAACGACGTCGTGGTCAAGGCCATGGTCGCCAAACCCTGAGTCACTGCGCGACGCCTATTAGGCCTTCACGTAGTGCTTCCGATTGTCCTGGGTTAGATTCCACCCCGACCAACGGGAGGACCGCGCGAAGCAGGAAAAGGGCGTGCGAACTCCCGCAAACTGGGAAAAGGCGTGGGAACCTCTACTTGACGCGCTTGTAAACAGTCGGGGCGAACATGCCTGGCCCCTGCAGCGTGTCTGAACTCTTGTTGTAAGTCAGGCTTAGTCCGGTGCCCATCGGGCCCGGAATCTGCAAAGTGCCGCCCTTGGCATACGTCGCATCGATCTTTTCCAGGGTCGCCCCCGTGATCTGGAACCGATCGCCGTTGCGGGTAATGTCCATGGTGTCCGCGCTGTTATTGGCGTTCACCCATTTGCCGACGTACTCGGAGCCAGCGCTCGAACAGCCCATCACCAGCACTGTCAAAAGCAGGGTTGAATGCAGCGCCTTCTGGATCAGATTCCTCATATCTCATCCAATGTCGTGTAATGTCCGAAACACCCCCCGCACACGATGCGGACCGCCTCAGGGATCATGTACTAACTTCTTTGTCCGGGATCGGGCCGATCGATTGGTCTTAGTCTTTTTGATCCGGCGATGTCAATCCTGGTCCACTCACAATTGGCGTGCCAGCACCAGCGTGATGTCGTCTGGCTGCTCTTCCGCACCGATCCAGGCATCCAGAGCCAGCATCACCTGTGCGGAAATGATGCCCAGCGGCTGATCCCGATAGCGCGCCACCACCTCCATCAGCCGAGCTTCGCCGAACTCGCCAAAATCATTCTCGGGTTCGGTGACACCGTCCGAATACGCCACCAGAATGTCACCTGTCATCATCTGAATGCGCGCTTCCTCGTAGCGCATCCCGTCCATCAAACCAACCACCGTGCCGCCGCAGTCGAGCCGGCGAATCTTTCCGTCGAGCCCCAGCACCAGCGGCGGCAAATGTCCCGCATTCGAGTATGTTAGTTGCGCCGTGTCGGCGTTGTAATGGGCCAGGAATAGCGTGGCGTATTTCGAAGGCTGGGTGCTGCGATAGAGATGCCGATTGAGCATCGATAGAATGCGGCCCGGTGACTCGAACAACTTGCCACTGTCTCCTGCCACGCCTTCGCGGCTCACGCTAAGCCCCGCTAGCGCGCTTTCGCTGTACACCAGGTCCTCGCTCGCCAGCCGGTAGGCGCGCACGGCCGAATGCAGTGTCGCCATCAGCAGTGCCGCCGAAATACCCTTGCCGCTGATATCTCCCAACGCAATGCCAACGCCCGACTCTCCGCCGGCAGTGCCATCCGGGTTCTTCGGGTGGTGAAAGACCAGGAAATCGTAGTAGTCACCCGAGACCGAACGCGCCGGCCTGCAAATGCCGTGCAGTTCCAGCTTGGGCAGGTTGCGCACATGGTGAGGAAAGAGATTAGCCTGCACCTCCTGGGCAATCGACAGTTCGCTCTGCAGCCGCTCCTTCTCATGCTGCTCCACCAGTAGGCGCTCAAGCGATCCAGTCATACGGTTAAACGAGCGCGCCAGTTCGCCAAGCTGGTCGTTCTGTCCGCGATGGGCCTGCGGAATCCGATGTGCGAAATCGCCGTGGTCAACCCGTTGCGTCGCAGAGTAAAGCTCTTCTACGGATGTGGTAATGCTGCTGCTCAGGCCCAGCGCCATCCACAAGGCCAGTGCCTCAATCAGCGCAAAAAGGATGCACAGCGCGATTAGTCCAGCGCGGATGTAACTCGTAACCACGCCAGTCAGCGAACTGCCGAAGAGCTGCCGGTACAGTAACGAGGGCCGCGAATGCACCTCGATCGCAGCAGGAACCGCGGCAGGCTGCCCGGTATCCCAGTCGATCGTATCCAGGGTGGAGAAAAAGCGGACCCGAAAATCACACACATTGATCGATATCGGTTCCTGCCCGCCGTATACCGAGCTGCCACGGAAGTTGTTCCCGATGATGCGTCCGGAGACGGTTTCGCGCAGGTGCGCAGTCTTCACAGCAGGCTGCGACGCCGGGGTTTCCGCGCTCGCGCCAGTCAGGGTGCCGGTCAGCAAGTTCACCCGTCCCAACCCCCTCGCAACCAGGTCCACCAGGGCGCTGTCGACCGGCAGGCTGGTAACCACGCTGACCACACCGTCGCTACTCTCGACGCGGCGCTGGTCAATCGTCACCAGGTAGAGGTCCTCGCCATCCAGCACTAGCCCGCGGAACTCTTTGCCGCGCAGGTCTGTAGCCCACGTTGGCAGCCCCAGCGGCGTATGCGCGACAGGGTTTTGCGCGGCCACGGCAGCAGACAATCCCGGGAGCATTGGCAGCGGGGCGCCGTTCACGTAGATCGAAGCATGCGGGTGCAGGAGTGCTCGCAACGGGTCAGGAAGGCTCTCCGAGGAGATATCCACGTCCGCCACGGTGCTTTGGGCACTCGCCGCAGTGGACGCTGACTCGCCGGCGGGCGGCGTAATCCGCTCCGGCCCGCGCGGCCCCTGCCGAGCCCCTGGTGCAGGCGGTCGTGGCCCCATCAGGCCTTCGTCGCGCGCGTGCAGCATGCGCGCCATCCGGTCAGCCCGAGCCGCGTTCTCCACGCTGAGTTCGTCCAGTTCCTCACGCAGGCGAGAGTCAGCAAGATGAATCGAGAATTGGCCCGCTGCGATGTACGCAGAGATCGTCACCAGCGTCACGAAAAGTACAACCGGTGCCAGCCCGATCAGCAGATAGGTCAAAACCAGCTTGTTGCGCAGACTCCAGAGCAAATGCCGATTGACCAACCTCCAGGCCAGCGGGACTGCCAATCCGATCAGCGCAACTCCCACCAGGACCTGCATCCACCCCAGCAAGGTTTGGCCCGGCGTTGGCGCCAGGCGCAGAACCCACAGCAGCCCGAACCAGAGCGCGAGCCAGAACACGGCGCCGGCCACTCCGGTCGGAGGCCTCTGCTTCCACCAGTCGCTTGCGCGTCGTCGTTCGACGAACTCAGGCGCCTGCTGCATCGCCCTCCTTAACTTGCTCCACGCGCTGCTTCGCTTCCTCCTCCTGCGCCACGTTCAGCGCATACCGTGTCGCGGAAAAGTGCGCGCCCGCCAGTAGCAGCAGCCCGGAGAGAAATGCCCAAATCATCAACCCCACTGAGACATAGAACGGGCCGTAGATGGCGGCAAAATCCAGCCTGGGAAGCGCCAAAACATAAAGATACTTGGCCAGCTCCCAAAGCAGCCCGATGATGATTGCCGTCGGTAGCACGGCGCGTGCGGGCACCTTGCGGTTGGGCAATATCCAGTAAATCAGGAAGAAGAGCATGACACTTACGGCAAGTGCCAGGATATGCACCGTTCCGCCTTCGAGGACCGAGTAGAGGAAATTGCCGACGGGACCAAATATCTTGGCTAGGTAACCGTTCGTGATCGGACGCAAGAATGCCCACGCGAGAAAAGACTTCTGGCCCGTGGTGAGCGCGACTGAGATCATCGCCAGCACACCCGCCGAGAACGCCAACCCGAGAGAGACCGCTTGATTCCGTAGATAGGATCTATTCCTGGTCACTCCCCACACTCCGTTCAAAGCGACTTCGAGAGGAAGGAATACACCCGTTGAACTGACGAGCAACATAATAACCGAATAGACCTGCACCTCTTTGTGCGCATAAGCCAACTTCAGCATGTGATCCATGATGTAGTTCGGATCGATCGTCAGATCCGAAGGCAGAAACGTCGACATCATCTCACCCACAACTCGCGCCATCGCCGCCGAATGGAACACCTGCCGCGAGATGGTCATCATCATCACAATGAATGGAAACAGCGACAGTATGACGTTGGCCGCCACGCTGAAGGCGTAGGTATGCACCTCCGTCTTTGTCATGTACTTTGCCAGCGCCATCGCCTGAGCCCACGTTCCCGTCGCGCGCACCACCGGACGCACCTGCGAGATGGGAACAGTTGCCGGAGTTTCGCGAGTTTCTTCGTCGAGCCTGCTTGGGGACATCGTGCGGATCACTGCTCCCTGGCTAGCGCGGATGAGGTAGAGGCTAGCTTGCTCATGCGTGCGATTCAACCTGTGCGATGAATCGCAAAACGTGACTCGTTGCTAGGCTAGCAGACGCGGGCGGGCGCCCCTAAGCTTCAAACCGGTCCCCATTTTCCTCAGCTGGAAGTGCGCTGCGCCAGAATCCGTGTCCGCGCCCACTCCGCCGCCTCCGCAAGAACACGGTCGTCACCCGTCCGCCATCCCTCAATCTGTGACAGGAAGCGTTCATCCCGGCTATTCCCCATCGCAATTGCCACGTTGCGCAGTAGGCGTTTGCGGCCCGTCCGTTCCAGCGGCGAGCCCCGAAAACGCCGTTTGAATTCCTTCGCATCCATCGCCGCCAGCCACTCGAGCGCCGGATCGATCAGCTCAGGGCGCGCCCTCATCCCCTCGGCGCCGCCCATCGGAGCCTTGCGATTCCACGGACACACATCCTGGCAGATATCACACCCGAATACCTGGCGTCCCGTCGCTTCGCGCAGGCCCTCATCGATTGTTCCCTTCTTTTCAATGGTCAGATATGCAATGCAGCGCGACGCGTCCATCTCGCGCGGAGCCGACGGGGCCTTCGCCCCCAACAGCGCATTCGTGGGACAGGCATCGATGCAGCGGGTGCAGGTGCCACAGCGGTCCGTGGCAGGCAGCGTCACCACCTCGTCGGCCACCGGCAGTGAAGTCACGATTACACCGAGCAGCAGCCACGATCCCAGCTCTTGATTCAGCACGCATGTATTCTTCCCGATCCAGCCCACCCCCGCTTGCTCGGCCAGGCTGCGCTCAACCAGCGGCCCCGTGTCCACATAGCACCGCGTTTCGCAACCCGTCCGCTCGATCAATCCCTGCTCGATCCTGCGCAGCCGCCCCAGCAACTCATTGTGGTAATCCGATGGGACCATGGTCCCATCGGCTCCGGTCCGCCCGCTCCACGCATAACGCGCAATCCAACCCGTTCCCTGAGGGGCAGGGTCAATTGATCTCGGCGCATCCGCATTGTAGTTGAACGCACACACCACCACCGAACACGCCCACGGCATCGCTACCCGCAATGCGCTGCGCAACAGCACTCCGGCATCATCGCGCCCCTTCAGGTATTCCATCTCGCCCGCGCGTCCAGCTTCTACCCAATCCGTAAACCGAGCCGACTCTCGAGCAACGTCAGGATCGTCAGACTCGCGAACCTCCGCAACGCCTGCAGCATCGAAGCCCGTCTCTCGTGCCCTGGTGTCGAGCCACTGTCGTAGCTCCGTCGTCCACATCTTTGCTGTCATCCCCCTCACCGCTCGACTGTCACCGCCTGTTCAAGGGTATCGCCTACAATCGAAACAGATGCCCTTTCCGTATGCAGAAATCTCTTCTTTCGGCGCGCCGGCCGTCCCGACTCGCGTGGATGCAGTTCTTTTCGATTACGGCAGGGTGCTCTCTGGCCCGCCCGATCCAGCCGCATGGGCCCGTCTCCGTGCCATCACCGGCCTCGACGAAGACCGCCTGCACGCGGCTTACTGGGAGTTCCGCCACGACTACGACCGTGCCGCGCTCACTGGGCCGGCTTACTGGCACGCCGTCGCCGCACACGCCGGTATATCGCTTGACGCCAAGCAACTTACCGCCCTTCTTGCCGCCGACGTTGCCCTCTGGAGCACCCTCAACCCGCCCATGGTCGAGTGGGCCGGCCGCTTGCAGCGCTCCGGCGTCCGCACTGGCATCCTGTCCAACATCGGCGACTGCATGGCCATGGGCATCGCCGCCCGGTTTCCCTGGCTCTCGGGCTTCTACCACTGCACCTGGTCGTACGCTCTCGGTATGGCTAAACCCGAGCCGGCCATCTACCTCAAAACGGCCGAGGCGCTGCATACGGCGCCCGCCAACATCCTCTTCATAGACGACCGCGCGGAAAATGTTGCCGCTGCTGCCGCACTCGGCATGCAGACCATTCACTACACCGGCCAGACCGCCTTTGAGCTTACTCTGCGCCAGCTCGGCATGGCCTCCCTGCTCGACGCGGGAGTTGCTGACGGCTCCGCCGTCCCCTCCGATCCGCCGCTCTAAACCGAATCCGCCCAAAAGTAACAGTACCGATTCCCGTTTCGGCACGGTATATTGGCGTTTCGTTTTCATTTCTCAAATGAGGACACCCGAACCGACTCGGTTCCATGGATATTGAGGGCAGGCTGCTCTCCGCGCATCGCCGCAGCCAGATCGCCATGATGCAACCCGCCTTTGCCTCCACATTTGCCGTCACCGCAAACGCAACCAGCGCTCGCACGAAGCCGCCCGCACGGCTTTCAGCGTTCCTCGCCGGCGCGCGCGGCGGTCTGATCCTCGGCTTTACCGGCCTGCTTCTCTGCAGACTCATTCCCGCACTGCACGCCCAGTATCTGCCCCCCACTGGCCCACAGGAGCTCTCCTTCGCAGGCCTCCGCACCGTCGCAAACCAGGGGCAGATCAACGCCGTTCAGGTCAGCGCCCAGGGCAACCTCTACCTCCTCATCGACCAGAAGGACGGCGTCCGCGTGCTCATGACCGACCCTGCCGCGACCACCGTCCTCGCACAGGCACAACTCGGCGTGCAGGGAGATGTTGGCCTCGCCATGGCGCTCGACCCTGCGGGCAATGTATACATCGCGGGGACCACCACCTCCGGCGCTATGACCGCAACCTCCGGCGCGGCCTTCCGTTCGTTCTCCGGAACCACAACCAATTCCTTCGTCGCGAAGTTCGATGCCCGCCTTAACCCACTCTTCGTCACCTTCGCCGGCGGGGGCTCCATCTCCGCCAACTCCATCGCCGCGACACCCGACGCGGTCTTCGTCACCGGCAGTACCTTCGCGGCAACCCTGCCTGTAACGCCGGCAGGAATCATCCAGGTGCCCGCGTACGGCAGCTCACAGAATGGCTTTGTCGAGAGGTTCTCCGCCGACGGCAGCACCCTGCTTTACGCAACTTATCTCAGCGGCGCCAGCGGCAACACCGCTCCCGTGGCCATCGCAGCCGACTCCTCCGACAATGCATACATCGCCGGAACCACCACGTCGATCGGCTATCCCACTGTCGCTGCGCTCGTTCCTGAAGCCCTCGGCGCAACCTCCGGCTTCCTCACCAAACTCACTCCGGCCGGCGACCGCATCCTCTTCTCAACGTACATCCCCGGCGCCGGAGTAACTTCGCTGGCCATCGATCCCGTCAATAACAACCTGCTCCTCTCGGGTTCCGTCTCGCTCGGCCAGTTCCCTGTATACACTGTCTCCGCCCCGCTCACCGCCGCGACATATCAGGTGCTTCTGCGGATGCCGCTCGACGGCAGCTCCATAATCGCATCAACCCTCCTCGCTCCCGGAACCCAGTCCTTCGTCGCTCCAGGGCCCTCTGGTACAGCCTGGGTCGATGGCGGCCTCAGCCTGCCCTTGCTCCCGCTGACCCCACTGGCTCCCTTTGGCAACAGCTTCGCCGAACATATTAACGCTGCAGGTCTCGTCGATCAGGCCGCCCGCTTTGGCGGCATCGCAGCATCCAACCCCAGCGCCGCCTCCGCTCCTGTCGCGCTCACCAGCATCGCAACCGACGTCAGCGGCAACGCTCTCGTGGCCGGCAGCTTCACTCCTTCCGCCAGCCAGAGCCTGCTCGCCACCCAGACCTTCGACCTGCCACTCGAAAACGCGCCGACCGTTGCGTTTCCCTCAACCGTTCGCGCCGCCGTGCTTCCTCCCTCGGCCTGCAATGGAAGCCTATGCGCCGGCTCAGCCTCGTATCTCGCCAAACTTACCGTTCCCGCGAACGCTTCCGCCGCAACCGCCTCACTGGCTCTCTCGGTGGACGATTCACCCAATCTCACCCTGCGCAATCTCGGTTCAGCGGAAGCCACCGGTCTGCAACTCTCCATCGCCGGATTCGCTTTCGCCACCAACTGCAACACCGCGCTGGCATCTGGCAGTGAATGCAGTATCGCCCTCAACGGCACGGGTCCCGGCAACATCACGGTGTCGGCCTCCAACGCTACCACGCAAACTCAGGCCCTCCCCGTCCTACCAGCAGGTGCCGGTCCGCTTGCCGTCGTTTTCTCGCCCACAGAACTCGACTTTGGCATCGTCAGCTCTACCAGCGGAACGGTGACGCGCACCGTCACGGTTACAAATCTCTCCCAGCAAAGCCAGACATTCACCTCCGCACTCGACGCCAATCCACAGACAACACTTCCCTATACCTTCTCCGAAGCAGCAAGCGGCTGTACTCTCGCAGGCGCGGCAACCGCTAAACTGCTCGCGCCGGGCTCCGCCTGTCATATCACCGTCGGCCTCGCCGCATCCAACCTATCTACCAATGACGGCCCAATCCATCAGAACTGGCTCATCGGGAGCCGCGATGTGCAGATGACCGCATACGGCCAGGCTGCGGCGCTTTCGCTCTCCGCATCTGAGGTCGACTTCGGCACGCAGTACACCGGCGGCCTTCGCCTTCCTCGCTACCTCTACCTCTCCAACAACTCCACTCTTGCCGTCGAACACTCCGCCGTCACGCTGCCGGCTTCCTCGGCCTTCACCGTCACTGACGTCTGCCCCAGCCTGCTTGAGCCGCTCACCGTATGTCAGCTCCAACTCGCATACCAATCCACACGCACCCCCTCAGCCGATTCCGACACTCTGCTGCTCGACCAAGGCCTCACTGCGCTGCTCACTGGCAGATCGCTCCCACCGCCTGGCGTCAACGGCTCCAGCGTCAACCCCAGTCTCAGGCTCTCTGCAACCTCGTTCAATTTCGCCAATGCCGTTGTCGTCACCGGAGCCTCAAGCGCCACTCAATCCCTGACCATCCAGAACACCGGCGCTTCCGCCTTCAGCCTCTCGCTGGTGCTCACGGGTGATTTCCCTGACACCACCAATTGCAGCGCAACCCTGGCTGGCGGCTCTTCCTGCAGCGTCGTCTTCACCTTCACGCCATCGCAGCCCGGCACGCGCCAGGGACTGCTCGCCGTCACCGCCGGCGCTGGCACCACGCCGCAGTATGTCACCCTCTCAGGCGTCGGCACTGGAATTCTGTCCCCTGCCAACAACGGTACGCTTAACTTCGGCGGCGTCATCGTGGGCCAGCCCTCCATCCAGTGGTTCAAGCTCACCGAACCCTTCACCACCTTCTCCGTCGCGGCCACGTCCAGCACGCTCGGATCACCCTTCACAGCGCTTCTGGTAGAAGACATCGGCTACGGCCATGGCCTGCCGGCAAGCTCCGCCTTCTCCACCAGCACGTCCGGCACCTGCTACAACTGCTGGCTTGGGGTGCAGTTCACGCCCGTCTCCACCGGTTCAGAGAGCGGCACGCTCACTCTCACTACTTCCTCCGGCGGCCATTCCTATGTGCTTTCGCTCATCGGCACCGGCCTTCCGCTCACCGGTCTGTTGCTGACGCCCGGCACCCAGGACTTTGGCCCGGTTCCCATCAACAGCGTCAGCGGCAATGCCCTTTTCACCCTTACCAACTTGGTCCCGGGAGCAGCCTCGATCATCGTTGCCTCGCCAACGGCCACAGGGGATTTCATCGTCTCAAATACCCCGACCGGCGGTTCACCATGCAATGGCTCGCTCGCCTACACCGCATCCTGCTCTGTCGCAATCGCCTTCGCCCCTGTCGCCAGCGGTCCGCGCACGGGCACGCTCACTCTGCAAGCTGGTACTGCAACCGTAAGCGCGGCGCTCGCCGGCTACGGTTCCCCGGACCCCGGTCTCGCTCTCAATCCATCCACGCTTACCTTCTCCAACGTTCCCGGCGGTAGCTCCACTCAACAGTCGGTCACTCTCACCAACACCAGCGCCGTCGCTGAACTGATTGGGGTCCCTGCCGCAGCCACGACCACCTCGGTCACCTCCAGTTTTACCGCGACCAGTAACTGTGCCGCGCTCGCCCCCGGTGCGTCCTGTTCCGTCACCGTGGCATTCATCCCCACAACCGCGCCCTCCGCTGGCGCCCTCACCATCCCCGTCACCACTTCTGCCGGTGGCGCGTCCATCCTCACCGACTACTCCGTTCCACTCACCGGCGCTTACACTACCGAGGACGCCGGTCTCGCAATCTTCCCCAACTACGCCGATTTCGGCCCACAAGCCACCGGAGCCGTCGGCGTCACGCGCCAGTTCACCATCGACAACCTCACGGCAAAGTCGCTCGCGCTCTCAATCACGCTGCCGCGCCAGTTCGTCCTCTCCGGCTCGCCCTGTTCCGGTCTCGCTCCTCATGCAAGCTGCACCTTCTCCGTCTCGTTCCTTCCGCTCACCAACGGAGACATCACTGGCACGCTCTTCGCGCAAGGTACGCCTACGGACGGTTCTTCCACTCTCAATGGTCTCGGCTACGTCGAAGGCTACGGCATCGGCCCCGGCTCACTCTCCATCGCCGGCAATCTCCTGCCCGACGATGTTCTCGCCTTTGGACAGGTTCCATCCGGTCAATCCGCACAGCAGGCGCTCATCCTCACCAACTCCTCTTCCACCGAGCCGCTCACCATTCGTCGAGTTACGAGCGAGTGGCCTTTTCTCTCTACCACCACCTGCGGCGCAACCCTCGCCCCGGCGGGAAACTGCACTGTCACTCTCACCTACTCTCCCATCAACCAGGTGAACCCCGGCTCCAGCCCACCGCCCAGCACTCCCGACACCGGTACGCTGGTCATCGAAAGCGACGCAGCATCCAGTCCCAACCTGATCGACCTGACTGGAAGCTCCACGCCTGTCGCGGTCGCGTCGCCTTCGAACACCGCGCCGCTACCCGCCTTCACCCCCTCGCAGAGCTCGCTCACCTTCGCCAGCACCATCGTCGGCAGCGCCTCCACGCCCCAGACCCTCACCCTCGACAACACCGGAAACGCAACCGTCAGCATCCTCAGCCTGCAAACCACGCCGGACTTCACGGTCGCCTCCAACTGTACAAACATCGTCCCCGGCGCAAGCTGCACCCTCATCGTCACCTTCACTCCGCAGACTTCATCCCAATCAACCCCAGGCGCGGGCACTCGTGTCAGCGCGGTCGAGATCTCTTCCAACGCCAGCAATTCGCTCGACTACATCTCGCTCGTCGGCGTGGCCAATCCGTCCACGCTTGCCGTCGCGCCTTCCTCGCTCAACTTCAATACCATTCTCGTTGGCGCGAGTGCGACGCTGAGTGTGCAACTCACCAACAATGCCTCCACCGCCGTCACCCTCACTGCCCTCACCACTACCGGCGACTACACAGCCGCAACCGGCTCCTGTCCCGTCCCCGGCGGCTCGCTCGGCCCCGGGGCAAGCTGTTCTGAGCCGGTCACGTTTGCGCCGGCCCAATCCGGGACCCGCGCGGGCGCTCTTTCCGTCGCCAGTTCCGCCACGACCCTGCCTCTTATCGTGCCGCTCACCGGCATCGGCGCACAGTCGCATCTCGAAATCACTCCTGCCAGCCTCAGCTTCGGCTCAATCGCCGTCGGTTCCGCTTCCAGCCTCTCGCTTACGCTCCTCAATAACGGCACCGCCGACATCACCGGTACCGCGCTCGCAATCACGGGCGACTACTCAGTCACCATTCCGTGCGCAGTTACAACGCTCACCCCGGGCGCTAGTTGTTCGGTCACTGTCGCGTTCACGCCAACCATCGCCGGGACTCGCCCCGGAACGCTCACGATCACCAGTTCTGACGCAGCGTCGCCCACCGTGGTCGCGCTCACCGGAATCGGTATCGGAGTCGTCAGCGGCTCGTTCATCCTAACCGCAAATGGCTCCAGCACCGCCTCCGTCACGGTTGCCAGCGGCGCCCCGGCAACATACAACCTCGCCGTCACGCCTGCAAACAACTTCACCGGAACCGTGGTTCTCAACTGCACGCCCGTGCTTCCTGCTCAGTTTGTAACTTGCTCACTGCTGCCCTCGAGCGTCACCCTCTCAGGTCCCGCGCAGACTGCCGTCGCCACCCTCAACACCGTCACCTCGATTGCGTCAGCCGTCCCCGCAGCCCGCCCCGGCAAGCCCGTCCGCACTGCCCGCGACACATTCCTCGGCCTGCTCTTTCCTGCCATCATCTTCACTTGGAAAGCCCGCACTTCCCGCCACCCGGCTTGGCGCAGGGTCGGGCCAGTCGCGTGGGCCGTCTTTGCCGCCATCGCCCTGCTCACCGGCAACGGGTGCGGAGGTAACACCATTAATCCAACCGACCTGCGCTACGCACCAGCCGGAGCCTATCAATATCAGGTCACGGCCAGCTCGATCAGTAACGGCACTTCCATCACCCAGACCGTAACCCTCAACCTCACCGTGCAATAGTCTCGGGAGTGCCGAGCGGAATCCGCACCTGCTCCACAATCTCGATGCCGAATCCCTGCAGCGCGGGAACATGGGTTCGCGTGTTCGTCAGCAGCCGAATCCGGCTGATGCCCAGGTCGGACAGAATCTGTCCGCCGAGCCCCACCTGCCGCAGTATCCGCTGCGCCCCCTGGCTGCGCTCGTCACCCAATTCGTTCGACTTCGTTTCCCGGCTCGCATCGCGGTGCAGCACCAACCGGTACGGCGGGACAGCGGCCCTCCCGGGAACCCCGCCCCGATCGATGCCAAACCCGCGTGCGCCGTTGTGCAGGTAGATCAACGCCCCGTTCCCAGCCTCGGCGATCATGCGCAGCGAGTTGTCCACCAGCGCATGGCAGTCGCACAGCGTGGCTGCGAGGACATCGCCCGCCAGGCAATGGGTATGCACTCGTACCAGCACCGGCTCGGCTTCCGCCTGCTCGGGAGCGTCGTCTCCCATCTGGGTGTCGATCCGGTTGCCGTAGACCAGCGCCACATGCGATTCGGCTCCGTCCACTTCGCTCTCATACGCAATCATGCGGAAATCGCCGTACCGGGTCGGCAGGGTAGCTTCGGCCACGCGATGAATATAGCGCTCGTGCTGCAACCGGTAGCGGATCAGCGATGGCACGGTCAGCATCTTCAGACCGTGTTCCGCGCAGAACCGGACGAGGTCCGGCACCCGCGCCATGGTCCCGTCCTCGTTCATGATCTCGCATATCACGCCGGCCGCAACCAATCCAGCCATTCTTGCCAGGTCTACAGATGCTTCGGTTTGCCCCGCCCGTACCAGCACCCCGCCCTTGCGCGCGCGTAGGGGAAACACATGTCCCGGCCGCGCCAGATCGTTCGCTCGCGACTTCGGGTCGATGGCAACCCGAATCGTATGCGCGCGGTCCGCCGCCGAAATCCCCGTCGTCACCCCTTCGCGCGCCTCGATCGTCTCAGTGAACGCCGTCCCAAACCGCGAAGTATTCTCCGCCGTCATCGGCCCCAGCCGCAGGTAGTCTGCCCGCTCCTCGGTCAGCGTCAGGCAGATCAGTCCCCGCCCAAAGCGCGCCATGAAGTTGATTGCCTCTGGCGTGACAAACTCCGCTGCCAGCGTCAGGTCGCCTTCGTTTTCGCGATCCTCATCGTCGACGACCACCACCATCCGTCCTGCACGGATCTCCTCTACCGCCTCCTCGACTTCCGCAAAGATCGCCTCGCTTGATCCTTCAGCCATCCCTACCCCTCCGCCGAACTGGGCGGCAACATCTTCGTAAATCCGCCTGCAATCAGTTCGTACAGTCCCACCGCGACGATCGCCAGGATAACTCCCGCTATCAGCATAAAACCCAGCGAGTGGAGCCGCGTAATCCGGTCGAAATAGTGGCTCTGCTCGGCCAGAAACGCTTCGCGCCCTAGCGCCAGTTCGCGCAACTGCTGGTAGTGCCGGTAAATCCCAAACATGACCCCCAGAAAGAGCGTCGCAAATACCCTCCCGGTTCCCGTTCGCTTCATAAAGTCTCCTGCTCTCCATCATAAGAGCCATGGTGCCCGCGGCCCGATGCAAAACTGCCAGGAACCACAGTTCGCAGCATCCGGGCACCAAATAAAAGCGCCGCCCTCATACCAGGCAGCGCTTGTTCTTACCAAAATCACTCAAACTCTAGAGGGTCGACTCGATCTCGAATCCCCAGGCCTCCAGCAGCGCCTCCGGGATGTACTTCGAATTCTTGTTGCGCCGAGCCCACTCACGGAGCCGGGTGGAACGGATGTACTGGTCCGGAGTCAATTTGAATTCTTTTACCACTTGCTCGAAGGAGGTTACGGTTGGAACCACCGGACCGATCGGTTCCGGCTTGCCCCAATTGGGATTTCCACGACGCTTTGCCATCAGTTGTGTCCTTTGTCCTTTGTTTCCAGCTCCTTAGATCGAGCCGGAAGGGCTTGCGTTGCGCATCCGACACAGTCAGATCGCCAAGACACGCGAGATTCATTCTAGGGCATTTACAGCCAAAATGCAAGCCAGAAGAGGTTACAATTCACCGGAATCCCCGACTCTCTTCACTCCACGAGGAAGCGTGCTCTCGCCTTCTCTTCAGGCCGGCTCAATTCGTACTCAATGTCTGAATCACCACGACTCCGACCGGCTTTCCGTCCAGCATGGCCGGGTGAAAAATAAGCCCCCTGCTCGACTTTGCAGCGCTTTCATCCACGTCCAACGCCAGAGGCTTGCCCAGCCAGACTTCCTCCACCCGCCCTCTCTCGGAGACGTACAGGATCAGCGTAAGTGCCCCCGTAACCTTGGCGTCGATGGCCATCTGAATGAATACAGCATTCGAAGCCGCACTGGCTTGCACCGGAGCGGTGGGCTTCGGTGCATTTCCATCGCGCCTGACCCACTTTCCGTCCTGATGAATGTAGCTGCAGTGGCACGTCGATTGAAACTTCCCATCGCTGGGGAATGGCAGCATGTCCTTCACAAAGTCAGGAAGGCCATCCAGTGCCGCCTGCAAGTTTGGGAAAAACAACGCCGCCTGTAGCTGCGGAAAGACCTTCGCCGGGTCAGCCGCTTGAATCTCCACCTCCAGTCGCATCGGAACTCTGCCCATGGGCGCGATCTTGTCGCCTACGCGGACCAGCGTCTCCCTTTGACCTTCGATCAGAATCTTCGAGCCCTTCTGCCGTACGCTATCCAGAAAGAACGCGGCCAGGCCGTGCAGCATCACGGGCTCTGGGAGCAGTTGGCCGTCGATCCAGTTGTATTTCATCACCGGATCGGCGGAATAGCTCCGCAGCCCCAGCGGCTTTCCGTGAAGTGCCGCCTCTAGGGAAGAGGCGTCTGTCTGACCTGAAACCGGATACGACAGCAACAGAGTCGCCGCCAGGAGAGACAGCCAAATCGTTTTCATTCGAGTTATTGTATTGCAGCCAGCCGGTTTACCGTGTGATCGAGGACACGTAACTTCATCTGGTTGAGGCCTGTTGGGCAGGGGCTAGCTCCAGTCGTAACACGTCATACGCAATTCCGCTCGTAATGCCACCCGCCGGCACCGTCAGTGTCAGCGTATTCACTCCCGCATGCATCAGCGACGCATCGAAGATCACGTCCTTCTCGACCCATGATCCCTCTACGCCGTCGCGATTGATCGTCGCGTTGTAGACCAGCCCATCCACCGTGCCCGCGTCCTTGCCGTTCACCTGCACCGCCATCGATCGCGCGCTCACACCCGCTAGCGCCAGCCGCAGCACACCGTGTTCTCCCGCAGCCGGAACCTTCGCCAGGGTGAAATTCACCTTCCACGGCGTCGCGCGCCCCGGCCCCTTACCCAGCAGGTCCGGCAGATTCTCGTCGTGCGGCACTTGATAGATGTACCAGTCCTTGCGGAAATCGCTCTTGCCGACGGTGAAGTTCACATCGTCGGGGAACAGCTTTGCGTACTCGATGTACTCGCCCCAGTGCCAGTGGTCGCTGCCGTTCAGAAACTCCGACGCGGACCGGTTCGGAATCCCGATCTGCCACAGCTGTCTGCCGAACCGCACCGGCTTCCACTCCAGCTTGCCGAGGTCAACCCTGCCTCCGACACCCACCGTCACGTCTGCCTTGGCATATTCGCCGAGAACGCCGTCCGCGATCGCATGCAACTCGTACGTCCCCGGACGCACATTAGGTATGCTGAACTTCCCGTCCGCCGTGCCCCGCACCCAGAACTCATAGTGCTTGGCGTCGTTCTGCCACGTCAGCCGCTCCGGTGTACGTCCACCGGGTTGGCCTGGCTGTGCCGCCGGTGCCGCAACCGGCTCCTGGTCCGGGTAGGCCAGCCCCACCAGCAAATTCGGCAGGCTCGCGCCCGGCGCCTGCGGATCGCGCAACACCATCTGCCCGCTCACCGTCGCACGTTCCGCCGTCTTCGGATAGTCCACCCCATTCACCCATGCATACGGCCACTTGGCCTCTTCCACCTTGGCCTGCCGCTTGGCGTCCGCGAACATCGCATCCGGTGTCGGTCCGGTAGGAACGTAGATCAGAATCGGTCCCACCACCTTGTTCCAGTCCTCGTTCGCCGCGATCGGTAATATGCTCCCGCCGTAGTGTGTTCCCCGCCAATAGTCCAGCAGCGTCGGATCGCCGCCGTCCCCATCGTCCAGGTGCCCGGTCAACTCAAAGTGGTCCGGCCCGCTCGACAGGTACTCCATCGACGGATTGATGAAGTAAATCCCCACCTGCTGCTTGGTGCTCGACCATCCAAACGCCGGCGTATCAAACTGGTCTGCGCAGTAGTCGTACTTATGCTCGACCTGCCCCGCCTTCACGCCCGTGGTCAGCCGCCGCGCCTCCTTCATATTCAGGTCGGTGCCCTTGTCCCAGTCCGCCCCGTTCGGCATCGGGCCATTGCGCTGCGCGTCGATCGACAGCCAGTCGAACAACCCTCCATTCAGCTTCATCCCGTAACGGCTCTCGCCGATCTGGGTCGCGCCGTAGGTCGGCTCGTGCGTAAAGATCGCGTACGTATAAATCCCCTTTTCCCCGCGTCCCAGCGAATAGCGGATCTCCATATCCACCAGCAGCCCCGGTCCGCGTCCACCACCGCCTGTCCCGCCCGGTCGCGCACTCGTCTGCGTTCCACGATTCCGCGGCACGCCTGGAGGCAGCTGCACCGCAGGTGCCTCCCCCTCCGCGCTCGCATCCTCACCCGCGCCCACCGCCCTCCCCGCCGTTGTCGGATAAACATCCCCCGGCCGCCGCACCTGGCCGGTCAGGCTCTTCCCTTCTGACCATCCCTTCACCGACACCTCGGCCCGCTCGCCCCCATTTGCAATCGGGTCGATCGTCACCTTCGCCTCCAGCCGCGCAGCCCCTTCCGGGCTCTGCTCCCAGTACCCCGCGTGGTGTCCGGAGACATACCCCTGCGTCTCCAGTCCCTTCACCTTCAGCGACGTCATATCGCCCGTATTCTTGTTGATGGTCGCCGTCAGGTATCCATTCGACAGAACGAAGTTCGTCCCGTCGTCTTTCACCGTCACCGCACCCGCTGTAGCCGAGGTCCCTGGCATAACTCCTGGCTCTTGCGCGAAGCCAACCATCGCTGCGCCCAGCACACAAACCAGGCACGATGCCGCAATCCAGAGATTCTTCAGTGACTTGGGGCCATTAGAGGTGGCAGCCAAACTCGCGGGACAAAGCTGAGAGATGTACATGAAATGTCCTTTACTGCGGGGTTGATCAAAACCCCAACCGGCGGGCCGGCCGGGGTCGAGTTGGATGGGGTTGCTTCCGTCCATAAAGACGCGTCAGGTTTGCGGGAAGACGCGGAACCTCGAAACAATTCTCCTATTGGCCGCCGCTGCCACGCGTCAAGGTTCCGGCTCTTCCTCGCGCGACGGCCCGGCGACTACTCCAAACCGCCCGTCCTCTCGCCGCATGATGGTCGGCGCATAGGTGCCGAGATACTCCCGCGTCCACCAGATCCCCCGTTCCCGCCTCTCTTCCGGCGTGCTGAACCAGTACTGCCAGAACACCGCGCGCACATACTTCGGCGGCGCATGCGGAAACGGATTGCCCGCAAAAAGGTTCAGCACATCGTGATCATTTTCCAGCAGCAGTTCCTCCGTCCGCGGCACCAGCGGATTCTGCGTCCACGAGCCCAGCGACGCGAACCACAGGTTCCAGTCGAACCGCGGCTGATACGGCGCGTAGATTCCCGGCCGCTCGCGTACATCCTGCGGCTTATAGCGAAACGGATACGCAACCCAGTTCTCGCCGTCGTTCGACCCCTGGAACTCGATCTCGCACCGGTGCGGCGTCATCACCGCAAACAGCCCATACTGGTTCGCGATGCGCAACGGCTCCAGCGCAGCAATCGGCGACGTCGGCAGCGGAGCCTCCCGCCAGAAGATAAATACCATCTCCGCCGTCGTCACATAAAACACCCACACCAGCGCCATCGCACGCAGCGCCATCCCCACCGACACCAGCCAGCGTGCTGGCTCCCGCACCGGCTCTGCTTCGCTCTCTCCCACGCTCGAAAGGTTCAACTTCTGAGGTTCTTCCTCGTTGCGTTCTGGGGGCGCTGGAGCCGCCGTTGCCAGCCCGCCCCTCCAGCGCATCGGCACAAACCTCGTCAGAAACTCATCGTCCAGCAGCAGAAACGCGAGCACCAGCACCAGGTAGTTCAGAAACGTATAATTCGCCGTCGTAATCACGCCAATCTGCCACGCGGTCACGATCAAGAAGCACGCAATCCGCCAGCGCCGCGGCAGAAACGCCATCCACACCAGCACCAGTTCCATCCCCAGCGTCGCCCCCGCTGTCGCCTTGTGGAACCAGTGCGGCAGATGCTGCACGTACCATCCGACCCACGTTGGCAGCGGCCCGTTCTGGTAGTACTCATACATCGCGGTCAGGTTGCGCCACGTGGGATCGCCACTCTCGAGCTTCACCACGCCCGACTCAAGGTAAATTCGGAACCACTCCCACAACAGCAGCAGCACCGCCGCCCGCACCGGAGGCCGCTTCGCTCCCCATCCCGGCCACAACCCGGGCGGCGCCAGGAACAACGCGAGAAACCCCGCCTCCAGCAGCATCCCATCCGACTGGTAGCCCGAAAAATCCTGCGCCGCCGCCACAAACGACACGTAGCACAGGAAGCAAACCAGCAGCATCGCTCGCGGCCACACGTTTGCAAACAAGACCACCGACGCGATCAACCCGATCCACATCAACCCCATCAGCATCTGGTCGCTGCTCGAAATCCATAGCAGCGTCGGTGCATACCAGAACCGCAGCACGCCCACGCTGCTTACATCCCGCAGGTACTCACCGGCCGGCAATATCCCCTGCGTCCCGATCAGCCCCTTCACCTGAAACAGCAGCGCATAGAACGCCGAAAAGTAGATCAATCCCATCGCCCGCAGAAACACCCAACGCACGATCAGCCTGTCCTTCGCGCCATATTCGGAATCGAAAAGGGAGAGGTAGACTCTTCTGGCCGTATCCATCCCGCGTCCTTCAGCGTCAGCGTCAATCCACCGCAGTGCCCAAACCCTGTCAGCTGAGGACAAGAATAGTACTCTGCGCCCTCAGTTGAGACTAATCTTGCAGCAGCCTTTACCGGGAATCGCACCTAGGCCGAAAGCGGAGAATCATGCCTCACTCGACTGGCAGTCCTCGCCCTCGCAAAGCTTGTGTGATCGGCGCAGGCCCCAACGGCCTAGCCGCCGCCATCGTCCTCGCCCAGGCCGGCCTCGACGTCGAGCTCTTCGAAGCCGAGTCCACCGTCGGCGGCGCAACCCGCACCATGGATCTGACCCTCCCCGGCTTCCACCACGACTTCGGTTCCGCAGTCCATCCCTTGGCCACCGGCTCTCCGTTCTTCACTTCCCTTCCTCTATCCAACTACGGCCTCGACTGGATCCACTCCCCCGCGACGCTCGCCCATCCCCTGGATGGCGGCGCGGCCGTGATCCTCGAACGCGATCTCTACATCGCCGAGCCTGCCCTCGGGGTCGACGGAGCCGCCTGGCGCAGCCTCATGCAGCCCTACGCCACCCGCTGGCCCGACCTCGCCGCCGACATCCTGCGCCCGGCCATCGCCGTTCCCAGGCACCCATTCCTCCTCGCCCGCTTCGGCCTCACCGCTCTCCTCCCCGCCACCACCGTTGCCCACCGCCATTTCCGCACGGAACGCACCCGCGCTCTCTTCGCCGGCCTCGCCGCACACTCCTTCCTGCGTCTCGACCAGCCCCTCAGCGCATCCTTCGGCCTTGTTCTCGGAGCCGCCGCCCACGCCGTCGGCTGGCCCATCCCGCGCGGCGGCGCCCAATCCCTCGCCAACGCCCTTGCCGCTCACTTCACCCATCTCGGCGGCCGTATCACCACATCCACCCGTATTGTCTCGCTTGCCGACCTTCCCGCCTGCGACCTCATTCTCTGCGACGTGTCACCCCGCCAGCTCCTGGCGCTCACTGGACAGCCCCCGCAAAGCCGCCTCACGGATAACTACCGCGCCCAACTCTCTAACTACCGCTACGGTCCTGCGGCCTTCAAGGTCGACTACGCGCTCTCCCGTCCCATTCCCTGGAACGCCCCCAACTGCCTCCGCGCCTCCGCCGTCCACATCGGAGGCACCCTCGCCGAGATCGCCTCCTCCGAAGCGGCGATGTCTTCCGGGCAGACTTCAGAAAAGCCGTTCGTCCTGCTCTCCCAGCCTACCCTCTTCGATCCCACCCGCGCCCCTGCCGGCAAGCACATCGCCTGGGCCTACTGCCACGTCCCCAACGGCTCTAGCGAAGACATGCTCCCGCGCATCGAGGCCCAGATCGAGCGTTTCGCCACCGGCTTCCGCGACTGCATCCTCGCCCGCCACGTCTCCACCCCATCCACCCTCGAAGCCATGGACGCCAACCTCATCGGTGGCGACATCGGCGGTGGGTCCGTCAACCTCCGCCAGTTCCTCTTCCGCCCCACCCACCACCAGTACCGCACCTCCGCGCCCGGCATCTACCTCTGCTCCTCGTCCACTCCTCCCGGCGGCGGCGTCCACGGCATGTGCGGAGCCAACGCCGCCCGCGTCGCCCTCCGCCACCTCCGCAAATAGAGGCGCAAGAAGAACGAGGCCGCCGCAACCCCGCGACGGCCCCAGCATTTGCATTTGTCTCTCAACTGACAACTAACAACTCGCCCTCACATCCCGTTCTGGTTTCCGTCCGTCGGATGCACCACACGGTAGCTATTGTTTCCCTTCGACCACACCAGCAGCAGGATGTCCTTCCCTACCGGCGTCGCATGCACCGCATTCGCAAACTGCTCCGCCGACGCGACCGGCTTGCGGTTCACTTCCAGCACCACGTCACCCGGCTGTAATCCGGCATCCTCCGCCGGCGACCCCGGACGCACATTCGCAATCGCCGCGCCGTGCACGTCCTCCGGCACCTGCAACTGCTGCCGCGCATCGGCATTCAGGTCATCGACCGCCAATCCCAGCTTGCCTGTATTTCCCTGGCCCGAAGTCGCGTCGTTCGAGGCCACTTCGGTTCCCGGTTTGTGGTACTCGCCCACGGTCGCACTCAGGTTCGTTGGCTCGCCATTGCGAATAATGCCGAGTTCGATCGAGTCTCCCGGCTTATGCTCGCTCACCGCAATCTGCAGCGAACTCGAATCCAGCACCTTGTGCCCATCCAGCCGGTCGATCACGTCGCCGCTCTTCAGCCCCGCCTTGGCCGCCGGCGAGCCGGGAGTCACCTGCGACACCAAAGCACCCGTCGCGTCCTTCAGGTTGAAAAACTGAGCATTTTCCGGAGTCACGTTCTCAATATTGATCCCCAGGTACCCATGCTCCACCTTCCCATGCGCAATCAGCTCCTCCGCGGTCGTCTTTGCAATCTGCGACGGAATCGCAAATCCTGCGCCCGCGAACTGCCCGCTGTCCGAGATGATGAACGTATTGATCCCAACCAGCTCGCCATGCGCATTCACCAACGCGCCGCCCGAGTTGCCCGGGTTGATCGCCGCGTCCGTTTGAATGTAACCGCCCGGCTTGCGCGCGTCATCGCTATACGGATTCTGCCGGTTCACTGCGCTCACAATGCCGCGCGTCACCGAATCCTGGAAGTAGCCGAACGGACTGCCGAATGCCAGCACCGTCTGTCCTGGCCGCAGCGTCGAAGAGTCGCCCCACGCCAGGAACGGCAGGTCATGCCCGTCAATCTTGATCACCGCCAGGTCCGTCAGTTTATCCGTCCCAATCACCTTCGCGTCCATCACGCGGCGGTCATTCAGCGTCACCTTCACACTCACCGCACCGTCCACCACGTGATTGTTCGTCACGATGTAGCCGTCCGGGGAAATGATGATCCCGCTGCCAACCCCATGTTCCAGAGGCCGCTGTTCCTGCTGGAAACGGCGTCCCTGCCCTTGCTGCGGCTGCCCGAACGCGCCGCCAGACGGCCCATTCGGCCCAAAGAACTGGGCAAACCCCGGAGGAAGCTGCTGCTCCTGCCCTTCCTGCGCCGTCTCTTCCTCCGATCCCTTCGACGTCACCTGCACGTTAACCACCGCCGGCGCCACATGAGCCGTTACCGCCTCCATCGCTCGGTCCAGCGCAGTCAGCGCCGATACACTGTTGTCGTCAATGGGCGTCGCATTCACCGCCGCCCGCATCGAGCCCTCGTGGAACACAAGGCTCACAGCAAGCGCACCCGTCAACAGAGCGCCTGCACCCAGACTCAAAGGCTTCCTCGCCATCTTCTTCACCTCATTTACTAATTGATTAGTTGCTGCCGACATGCAAACACCTCCATGTTGCTTTGAAATACAAACTTACAGTTGAAAAACCAGCCAGCCGCCTCGCACCGGAACGGCCGCATACCGGGGCTCCTGCACTGAAGACGCACCCTGATCCCCGGCAACCGGCGCCGAAACCGCCGCGGCTGTCTGCCCGGCCACGCTGGTCGAACGCTCCGTTGCAAACACCGTGCGTGTTCCCACCCCGTTTTGCCACGTGGTCACCACTACCCACTGAGTCACAACACTTGCAGGCAGAACCAGTGCCGCATCGGAGAAGGTCTTGGGCTGGCGCTGCACGCCTGAAACCGACGCCCTCGCCTGCACCATCCTCGCCATTCCGTCTGCGCCCTCGTCTGCTGATCTCTGGATCGCTTCGCCGCCGTCGCTGCTTGCATCCTGACTCAACCCTCGCTTAGGCTCAACAGCCATACTTTGATGTGGCACATTCGCAACCAACGCTATCTGTCTATTTCCAGATTCTTTATATGCAACGCCAAATGCGTGCACGGGCTTACCACTTATCTCCGCCAGGGCAGGTGCCCCATTCATGGTGGCCCAATCGCTAGGAATGGGCTGCCACGAGCTCCCGTGTGCCACCGTCTCAGGATTTCCGCTCGCGAACCCCACCATCTGCGGGCATCGTTCAAACCCCGCAGCCGCGACCAGCAACCCCAGCACTGCTCCGCCCAGCACCAGCTTCGCGTGCATGGGCCGCATCCCTTCCCCGCGCCGCAGAATCCTTCCCACGCGTCGGCTCAGCTCCGACTCGCGGCCCACGGCACCCAGCGCCAACGCCAACCGGCGCCGCCCCAGCCGGTGCTCGGCCAGTGTAGTCAGACACTGCGCATAAGCCTTGGCCGCGCCTTGCTTGTCCGAACAGGCTTGCAGCACGCGCTCGTCTACCGCCAGCTCCCGCTCAAAGCACAACCGCCGTTCCACCCACGCCAGCGCGGGATTCAGCGGAAACACCACCAGCGCGATCTTCTGCAGCAGGTTCATCCAGTCGTCCGCCCGGCCCAGATGTCCTGTCTCATGCAGCACAATCTGCTCCAGCTCCGCTGCCGTCAGATCCTCCAGCAGCCAGCCAGGAATCAGAATCCTGGGCGAAAAGAACCCAATCACGGTCGGACGGTCCACCTCATCCGACGTACAAATCTGCGCTTTGCGACCTCGCCCGGGTGCCCCCTTCACGGTTCTATCGTGCAGGGCCGGAGGGAGACCACTCGCACCCTCCAACTCCACCGGCGTTGCTCGCTTCCACAGCGCCCTCACCCGAAACGCAGCTGCCACCAAAGTCCCTGCCCGCACCAGCGACGCAGCGGCCCAGACCGCCGCAATGCCCAGGCTCCATCGTTCGTCGAGAGTCAACCAGGCTCCCGCTCCGCCCGTTTCTACCCCGCTCTCCACGCCCGCTCGGAATGATGCGATGGGCAGCGCCGTCACCAGCAGAAACACTCCAAACCAAATCGCAAACCGCACCGCCGCCGGCGTCCTCGGGAGTAAACGCAACGTCAGACCGGCCGCGGCGGCGAGCAGCACCCCCTGCCAGACGGCAGCCAGCAAGGAACTCACTAGCACCGGCGAAACATCAGCCAATCTTGCTGCGAGAGCGATCATCGTATCTCCCTCTCTGGATTAACCCGGCGCGCCGCCGGTCCACTCGGCACATCGTCCGCCGCCTTGGCAATCGCCTCTTTCAGCCGCCGCAACTCCTCCGCGTCAATCTCTTCATCCCCAAGCATCGACAGCAGCAGCCGTTCCCGCGAGTTCCCGAAGAACCTCTGCATCATGTGCCGGATCTCCGACCGGCTCGCCTCCAGCTCCTGCACGCAGGGGCTGTACAGAAAGGCGCGCCCCTCCTGCCGGTGCCGCACATATCCCTTCTGCTCCAGGATCCGGATCGTCGTCAGCACCGACGTATAGGCCAGCGCTTCGCCCTCCGGCATCGCCCCCACCAGGTCGCTCACCGCCGATTCTCCACGTGCCCACAACATCTTCATCAGCCTCAACTCGGCTTCCGTCAATGTGATGGATTTCCTTGGCGGCATCGGCGTTCCGTCTCCTTCACCCGCACTGGGTGTACTTCTTCAGACGAACAACTAAAGATTTAGTTATCAACCCCTGTGGAAAACTTTGACCCTCCTCCCAACCTTGCGCCTCGCCCTCAGCTATCGGATTTCCTGTCAATCACTTCCCCGGCCGGCACAGCTCACCGCCCGGAGATCGCCCGTATTCACCACCACCGGCAACCTCCACACCCAGTCCGCTGTATCAGTCCACACTTCGTCCCACCGCGTCGCCACCAGGTATCCCACCCCCAGCCTCGCGCACACTGACTGCGCCTCCGCTGGCGACGCCCCCTCCGGCCCGGCCTCCAGCGAAAACAGCCCCAGCACCTCACCGTCAATGCCTGCACATGCGCGCGGGTCGCCGCCAAAGGCAACTCCGCATCCCTGCAACCCGCTGGCCGTCTGCCGCCTTGTCTCGAGAATCTGCGCATGCAGAAAATAGCTGCTCGGCTGCGCAATGTTGTATTGAACAATTGCATCCACCGGAATCTTCCGGTCCAGTTCATCGAACCCTTGGCGAAGGACCATAGCCCGCTCTGCCAGCCCACTGGCACCCGGCCGGCCCAACCGGTCTTCTACCGGCAAGTACACCCGCAACTCCGCAACCTGGTACACGGTTCCCGCCAATCCGATCCAGGCCATCGCATACATTGCAATGCGCAGGCGCCGGCTCGTCACCCCAAATCCGTTCTCACACCACTGCACCGCAAGCAGCAGTAGAAAGAACTGCGCAATCAGAACTGCACGCCATCCAAAATCGTTGCTGGCAATCACAGTTGACCCAAGGTAGGTGGACACCAGCAGAACCACGCTTACCAGGAACAACGCCGTCCGCGCCGCCTCATCCAGCCGAGCACGGCCCATGGCCCTCCAAGCCATAACCAATATCAGCCCATAGAAACCGAGTTCCAAAAAGTATCCGGCAACCGGCAGCACCACCAGCTTGGCCAGCACAAAGATCAGGCGACCGGCAAGCGGGTGGGTTCTGGTCAGCCCGACAAATCCCGGAACACTCCACAGGCACTCGGGATCGAGGATGCGCCGAAAGTGGATGCTTAACAGATGCGTGGCGCTGCCTGCGATCGACGAGTCGGCGGCCGCAGCGTAGCTCCCTTCCGTCGCAACCTTCCGTGCAGCGCGCAGCTCCGTCAGGTACGGTATCAGCGCAACCACGGCGACCAACCCCGCCCCCAGCAATACCGGAACCCTTGGCCGCGATTCGCGGTCCCACACCGTTGCCCACAGGATCCACGCTGCCATCGCGATCGCAAAGGCCAGTGGAACCCACGTTGAAAGCCCAAAGGCGCTCGCGAATGAAAGCCCGGCGATCAGCCCGCAAAGGCACTTCTCTCCCACCCTCCGGCCCTTCGCTATCCACACCAGCAGGAATCCCACCAGGCAGCACACCAGCCCGGCGATGTGATGCGGAACCCATAGGACCGAGTCGGCCCACGAAGCCACCTGGTCACCAGACCACCATTCCATGTCGGGATCGGTCGGCATCCGAAGCAGTGCCTTGACCAGCACCGGAAGAAGATCCAACCCGGTCACCGCCAGCAGAGTCAACGCCACTGCGGTTCGCGGCCAGCGTCTGCCACTGGCCCCAAAACGAATGCCTTCGTCACTGTCGGAGCCCATAAAGTTCCGGCAATAGAGCGCGACAGTCGCCGCCAATCCGAATCCCGACCACACGACGCTGGCAATCATCGCCTGTCGCGCCGTCGCTCGCCCCAGCTTCGCCGCCACTGCAGCTAAGACATACCAGAAGTAGTAATAGCTCATGGCCGCGGCGTGCCCCGGCCAATAGAACGGGTTGGCCGGCGGAACGCCCATGCGCATTACGGCATCGACAAACGCCGCACGCACCGAATGATCGAATACGGTGAAGCTGAGATAGAGCTGGTTCCCCACCCCAACGTCCACCAACTCCAGCACCACGAACAGCACCCACACCCCTGCGACTCCTGCGCCGGCCATGGACCATCCGCCGCGCACTTGCTTCCACCCATCCGTCGCCAGAGTTCCGGCAAATCCAGCAGCGCAAGCTCCCGCCAGCCAGCACACCGCGGAGAGCGATCCGTACTTCGCCAGCTCCACCGCTGCGATCGTCATCACGCCAAATGAGAGCACGACTCCCCATGCCAGCCGTTCTCCCAGCGAGCGCGTCCGAAACCCAACCAGGTTGGTCGCCCACGCCAGGCAGTACCCCGGCGCAAGCAACACGGGAGCGAACGTCACCACCGCCCGCAAACAGCCGAAGATGTCGCGCCACGTCAACCAATCGACGAACAAACGCTTAGCCTCCGGAACCAATTATCACCGCTCCGGTAAAGCACAGGCCGCAAGCCCAACCATATAATCCACCTGTGACCGCCAATTCCACAGCCTTCCGCACGCCTCCCGGGCAGACCCTGCTCTTCGATGCCGACGACACCTTGTGGGAGAACAACATCTATTTCGAGCGCGCCATCTCGTCCTTCATCTCTTACCTCGACCACCGCGTCCATACGCCCGAAGAGGTCCGCGAGCATCTCAACCGAGTCGAGCGGTCCACCATCCAGGCCCACGGATACGGCCTGAAGAGTTTTCGCAAGTCCCTCATCGCCTGCTTCGAGCAGCTCACCGACAAGCCAGTCACCCCGGAGAAGCACGCCCGCATCGTCAGCTTCGCGCAGTCCATCGCCGACCACCAAATCGAACTCCTGGCCGGCGTTCCCGCCACCATCGCCGAGCTCGCAGCGCGCCATCGTTGCCTCCTGGTCACCAAGGGCGATCAGGCCGAGCAGCGCGACAAACTGCATCGCTCCGGCTTAGCGCCCCACTTCGCCGCCGTCGAAGTCCTGGCGGAAAAGACCGGCGACGCCTACCGCCGGCTCGCGCAGCAGCACGCATGCGACTATGACTGCACCTGGATGATCGGCAACAGCCCAAAGTCCGACATCAACCCCGCGCTCGCCGCTGGCCTCAATGCCGTCTTCATCCCGCACGACTTCACCTGGGTATTGGAGCACGAGGTCGTCGGCAAGGCCCCGCCCGGCCAGCACCTGCTCGAACTCGAATCCTTCGCCGAACTCACTCGCTACTTCTAGCTTCAGTTGCCGACGTAGTATCCGTCCCGCGTCTGGATATACAGGTCCTTGCCGTTAGGGGTGGACTTGCTGAAGGTCAGATCGATGCGGTGGTAGCCGTCCGACGCAGTGTCCTTGTCTGGCGTATAGCCCAACCGGTACTGCGCCCGCAGCTCCTCTCCGATCTGTTTGTAGATGTCGCCCAGCGTCTCTTTCTTGCTCACCTCGAACAGCCGTCCACCCGTCTCGTCGGCCATCCGTTGCAGCACCTTCTTGCCGTCGGGCCGGGAAGTATCCTGCGGCCTGCCCTGGCCTCCGCCTCGGCCTCCACCCGGATATCCGCCGCCTCCCGGATAACCACCACCCGGATAGCCTCCGCCCGGATACCCACCTCCTCGGCCTCCGGGAAAGCCTCCGCCCTGCCGGTCCCGATCCTGCTGAAAGCCTCCCGACTCCCGGCCCTGGTAGTAGATCGCATAGACAATCGTGTCCGCCCGCTGCGCCGCTTCAATCGACGACGCCAGCGATTCTTTGCTTCCACTGTCCACGCCGTCCGAAAGAATGATGACCGCCTTCCGTCCCTTCTGCTTGCTCATCAACTCATCAGACGAAAGAAACAGTGCATCGTAGAGCGTAGTTCCACCCCCGCGCGCCCGCCCGGAGCCGCTGTCGCTGGAATCTGTGCCCGATCCCGAGCCGGAGTTTCTCCCTCCGTAGCTTCCGCCCGAGTCTGGCGAACTCAGCTGTTTCAGGCCGGCCTGCAACTTCGGCTTTGAGCTGGTCACGTCCTGCAGCAGGTCGGTCTGCCGGGCAAATTGCACCACAAATGCTTTGTCCCGGTCCGCCGGCCCGTTCAACATGTCGTCCAGAAAGGCCGAGCTGGCCGTCCGCTCATCGTCGATCACGTTGCGCTGGCTCATGCTCGTATCCACCAGCAGGCCCAGGGTCAGCGGCAGGTCCGTATCCAGATTGAAGTAGCGAATGGTCTGCGGCCGGTCGTCCACCTGCAGCACAAAGTTGTCCTTGGTCAGGTTCTGGACCAGGGCGCCGCGTTTGTCGTGCACCACCACCGGTACATTGACCAGCAACGCATCGACGCTCAGCGTAGGCGCGCTGGAGGCCGGTGCTGTTTCCGCGGGCGCCTTGCCCGGAGTGCCGACGGCAGGTGACTGCGCCAGCAGAGGAACGCTTGCCCCGGTCGCCGCGAGTGCCCCCGCCAAAAGTAAAACAGTGCAAGGAATTCTCATGGCTTCCATAACTAGACGATAGACGGAATTGGAACCGAACGGTTGCCGCCAATACACAGAATTTTGCAGCGCTAAACCGAAGTCCGGGTATGCTGGCATGGTCATGAAACGCATCTCGTTGCTGTCCATCGTACTTTCCTTCTCTTTCGTCGCGGGCAACACGCAATCGGCTGCACCGGCGCCTGCACAACTTATAGGCGATCCGCCCCCCACCGGATTCGCCAGGGTCCTGAACCTCTGGCCCACCGGCGCGCCCATGGCGAAGGGTTCGGCGCCGGTCGATGTGCCCAAGCTCTATTACTATCCGGCCGTTGGAGCGGGAGTCCGCTCGGCGGTCATCGTCCTTCCTGGCGGCGGCTACACCCACGTCGTAATGGAGAAGGAAGGCGCGGTTGAGGCCAAATGGTTGGCAGCCCGGGGGGTCGCGGCCTTCGTGCTTCAGTATCGGCTTTCGCCCACGTATCGTTTCCCCGTCCCCATGTTGGACGGTGCCCGTGCCGTCCGCTACGTCCGTAGCCATGCGGCAGAGTTCGGCATCGATCCGGAAAAAATCGGCGTCTGGGGATTCTCCGCGGGCGGTCATTTGGCCGGGTACCTGGCCACCGCTCCCGAAGAGCGCGCGGCGGCCAGCTCAGATCCCGTGGAGCGGGTCAGTGCTCACCCCGACTTTGCCGTCTTCTCCTACGCGCGTCTCAGCCTTGACCCATCCGTACCCCGCACCGGCAACATGGAATCGCTGCTCGGCAACGACCCCACACCAGCAATGCTGGATGCCATCTCCGCCGCGAAGCATGTCACCCGGCAGACCTCGCCCAGCTTCATCTACTCGACCACCGGCGATCAAACGGTGAATTCGCTCAACGCAACCGCGTACTACGATGCCCTCAAGCGCATCGGAGTCCCCGTGGAGTTGCATATCTTCGAGCTCGGCCCCCATGGAACCGGTATGGGGCAGGGACTCAAAGGGCTCTCTGAACTGGAAATCTGGCCGCTTCTGCTGGAACACTGGATGCAGCTCCATGGCTGGATGTCCGAGGCGGTTCCCGAGAAGTAAATCGTTCTCCCACCGCGATCCATCAATCCCTCGGGATACTCGTCGCCGCAGTGCTCCCGGTGATCACAGTCACACAAATAGGACGGCAGCACCGCATACAATTTCTATGGCGATACCTGCGACCAACGACCAACCCATTACTAATTAGGTACTTACGCCTCAACAAAATGGCCCGGAAGTTGTAGGTCCAGCCCCATGCGGAGTAGTTCTTTTCCTGCTTCTGGATGCTAGCCTAACTTGACGCTCGAACCTGAGCTATCCCAGCTACTTGAGCACTAGAGTGACGTACATCCACGGTCACCGCGGGGAATTTGGAAGGCAGGCAGTCTTGATTAAGCATTGGCTTGAAGGCTATCGGCGCTCTCGGCTGGTCCGCGTATCGGTGGGATTGGTCGCATTGCTCTTGCTCATCTCCCGGCTGGTGGAGGGCAGCAAGCACAACCTGGAGTCGCCCACGGCCAATGTTTTCATCTGGGGCACCGTCTTTCTCGCTACCATCCTGCTCGTCTGGCGCGAACGCAACCAATCCATCGCCAATCGCCGCGCCGATGAAGACGACGCCCGCTTTATCGCCGCCGCTGAAACCAGTCCCGACGCCTTCTTCATCTTCGACGCCGTCAGAAACGCGGCCGGAGACATCGTCGACTTCCGCTTTGTCTATGTGAACGGACACGCGGAAGAATTGCTCCAGAGCCCACGGGAACAACTCCTGCACCAGGACCTCTGCGTGCTCTTCCCCATCCATCGCACCAACGGCATGTTCGATAAGTATCGCAAGGTGGTCCTGGACGGTCAGCCGTTGTCCGAGGAGTATTCCTCGCTTCAGCCCGACGGGAAAGAGCTCTGGCTGCGTCAGCGCGTCTCCCGGCTGGGCGACGGTGTAGCCATCCGCGCCAGCGACGCTTCCGAAATCAAGGCCAGCGAAGACCGCTACCGCAGCTTGTCCAACTTCAGTAACTCGGTCTTCGAGAATGCCCCTTTCTGCATCATTGAGACGGATCTCAATGGCGTGATCCAGGCCATGAACGCGGCCGCCGAACGGCTCACCGGCTATAAGCGCGCCGACGTTCTCGGCAAACTGTCGATCACCAGCCTGCACGATCCCACTGAATTGACGCGCCGCCCCGATGAGGCGCTGCCCGACGAGGAATCCGGCCCCACCGGCTTTGACATGATTACCGCCAAGGCCATTCTTGGAGAGGTCGACGAGCGCGAATGGACCTACGTTCGCAACGACGGCTCCACCCTGCCGGTGCACGTCGCCGTCACCGCGGTCAAGGACGGATCGGGCCATCTCAGTGGCTTCGTTGCCATCGCCTCCGACATTACCGAGCGCAAGCAGTTGATGACCTATCTCAACCACATGGCCTCCCACGACCAGCTTACCGGGTTGCCGGGACGCACCCTGCTGCGCGAGCGCATCGCCGAAGCAATCGAAAAAGCGATGCTGCATGGGCGCAAGGTCGCCGTGTTTGTCATCGACCTCGACCATTTCAAGCGGATGAACGACTCCCTCGGGCATCGTGCCGGAGACGAGATCATCGTGGGCATGGCCGAACGGATGCGCCAGTCGCTGCGCCGCTCGGACACCCTTGGCCGTCTCGGTGGGGACGAATTCATCGTGGTTATGCCCCATATCGCTACCCTGCCCGACGTCGAACGCTGCGCCAAGAGGCTCGTCGACCGGGTTGCCAGCACCGCCCAGGTCGGTGAAATGGAAGTCAACCTCACCGCCAGCGTCGGCGTCTGCGTCTATCCCGACTTTGCCGAGGACGTCGATAGCCTGCTGGAGCGCGCCGACGCGGCCACCTACGCCGCCAAGGAAAACGGCCGCAATCAATACCAGGTCTTCTCCGAAGCCATGTTGAAGGAGTCACAGGAACGCTTGTCCATGGACACTGCCTTGCGGCACGCGCTCGTGCGCGAGGAGCTTTTCCTGCACTATCAGCCACTGGTCTCGCTCACCACCGGCCGCGTCATCGGCATGGAAGCTCTGCTGCGCTGGCACCACCCGAAGTTGGGCGTCATCTCGCCCTCGACTTTTATTCCGCTGGCCGAAGATACCGGCCTCATCATCGCCATCGGCGAGTGGGCGTTGAAGCAATCGTGCATCCAGGCTAAAACCCTGTGCGATGAGCTGGGAATGGATCTTTCTGTCTCCGTCAACCTCTCGCCCCGCCAGTTTGAGCAGAGCAATCTGCTGCAGGTGGTCGACGAAGCGCTCGAGATCAGCGGCCTGCCCGCGAAGAATCTGCAACTCGAGTTGACCGAAAACACCCTGATGATCAACTCGGCTTCGAATCTGGACAAGCTCCAGTTGATTCGCCAACTCGGCGCGCGCGTCGCTATCGACGACTTTGGCACCGGTTTCTGCAGCTTCTCCTACCTCCTGCAATATCCCGTCGACCGCCTCAAAATCGATCAGAGCTTCGTCATGAAAGCGGTCACCGAGCCCAACGCCGCGACCGTGGTCCGCACCATCGTGGCCATGTCGCACCACCTCGGCATCAAGGTCATCGCCGAGGGAGTCGAAACCCCGGAACACCTCAGGTTTCTCGCGGAACGCCAGTGCGACGAGGCCCAGGGCTACTACTTCTCGCGTCCCGTCGCCGCCGCTGGATTTGCCGCCGCCGTCGACTCCATTCACCGCATGTTCGACGAACGCAAGCTGCTTGACCAGCTTCGCATCGCTCCCTCGCAGTCCGATACAGACCGCTATGAAGCGGATCGAAAGCTGGATGAGCAAAGCTCCGCGTTTCAGCTTTATCCCGCGAAACAGGTCGTCATGTAGGCTTCGCCTGCTCGTCCCTCCGCACAGTGCTGCGCCTCGGCCCCCGACTTACCCATCCAGCCCCGCATCTCGGGCACCCTGGCGCGACTCCAGTCGCTGCCACCGTACCCCCGCGTGGGCTGCCGGTCACGAACCCAGGAACATCACATGGACGTACGTGCCCAACCGGACGTTGTACGCCAGGTACCACCCCGGATGGTCAGGATCCTCGTAAATCACAATCTGGTCGGAGTCCCACAGCCACCCGTCACAGAAGGCGATATCGTAGGGCGCGACGCTGAAGTAGAACCCGCCAAACCAGAATCGGCTCGGCCCTCCACCGGCCAGCCGCCACACGTGGCTCGGTCCGAATCCGCCGGCGAAATGTCCATGCTCGAACGGATGATCGAGATGGTAGTGGGGATCGCTCGCTCCAGTGTCGTGACCAACCCATTTGCCATTCGTCTCAACGTGCGGCGCGTTTGGATGTCCCGGTGCGTCGCTGTAGTTGCGATTCGGCTGCATATTCGGCGTTCCCTTGAATGGCGCCGGACCATGCGCCGGCGGTTTTCCCCCACCCACCTTGCCGGCGTGCTGCTGCGCATACGCCACAAACGAAATTGCCAGGATTGCGCTGAGAAATATCAGGAAGCGTTTCATCTGTCTCCTCCTCCGCACAAAGCATAATCGTTCCAACGAATTTCAGCCATCAATAGATGCAACGATTGTTCGGCTGCCCCGCCCGTTCCCTTCACACGTGCTGGATGGCCTGCGCAAGATGGCTCAGGCTGGACTTGGCGTCCCCGTACAGCATGGTCGTGCACGGCTTAAAGAACAGCGGGTTCTCGAGTCCGGAGAAACCGCGTCCCTGCCCACGCTTCAGTACAATCACGCTGCGCGCACGGTCTACCTCAAGAATCGGCATGCCGGCAATGATCGACTTCGGATTGTCGCGCGCGTCGGGATTCACCACGTCGTTCGCCCCAATCACGACCGCAACATCGGTCGAAGGAAACTCCGGATTGATCTGCTCCATCTCGTACAGCGACGAGTAGGAAACGTTGGCCTCGGCCAGCAGCACATTCATGTGTCCCGGCATGCGGCCGGCCACCGGATGGATGGCGTACTTCACCGTGACTCCGCGGTCCTCCAGCACATCCGCCAGCTCCCGCACCGCATGCTGCGCCTGGGCCGTTGCCAATCCGTACCCGGGGACGAAGATCACGCGATTAGCAAATGCTAGCTGCATCGCCGCGTCCTCAATATTGATCTCGCGCATCATGCCGCCCGTCTCGGTTGCCGCTTCTGCAATCACGGCTCCGAATCCGCCGAACAGCACGTTGGTGATCGACCGGTTCATCGCCTTGCACATCAGCACGCTCAGGATGAAGCCCGAAAATCCATCCAGCGTGCCCGCAATGATCAGCACATTATTCCCCAGCACAAAGCCGGTCGCGGCAGCCGCCAGTCCCGCGTAGGAGTTCAACAACGACATCACCACCGGCATGTCCGCCGACCCGATCGGAATTACCAGCATCACGCCGAAGACAAACGCCAGTCCCAGCATGCTGTAAAACGCCGCGATGACCTCGGGGTGAATCCAGAAGAAGACGAAGCTCCCGGTCATCGCCACCGAGATCACCAGGTTGATCGCGTTCTGTCCGCGGAACTGAATCGGCTTGCCCCGAATCACGCCCTGCAGTTTGCCCGCCGCGATCAGCGACCCGGTAGTGGTCAACGCACCTAGCATCACTTCAAATCCCAGCGCACCCCGCGTGACCACGCCCATCTGCGCACCATGCGTGACGAACTCCCCCACGCCCACCAGCGCGGCCGCCAGTGCGCCGAAGGCATGCGACAGCGCCGTCCGCTGCGGCATCGCCGTCATTGGGACCGAAACCGCCATCCACGCGCCGATGATGGACCCAATCGTCAGCCCCGCGATGATCCATCCCCAGGTCACGATGTGCTCGCCAACCAGCGTCCCGATGATCGCCGCCAACATTCCTGCTTCGGCCAGAAACATTCCCCGCCGCGCCGTCTCCGGATGCGACATCCCCTTGAGCGAGAAGACAAACAGAATCGAAGCGAGGAGGTACGTACCCTCCATGAAGTACGATGCAAGGCTCATTTGGACCCCGATGTCTTGGGCGCCTTCGCGTCGAGCCGTTTGCCGAACATCTTCAACATGCGATCGGTAATCCCGAATCCGCCGACCACGTTAATAGTGGCCGCGGTCACCGCAACGAATCCGAGGAGATGCGCAAACCGCGAGTTGCCCGCCCCCGCCAGCACCAGGGAACCGATCAGCGAGATCCCCGATATGGCATTGGTCGCCGACATCAACGGCGTGTGCAGCAGCGGCGGCACGCGGCTGATGACCTGGTATCCCAGGAAGGCCGCGAGGGCAAAAACATAGACCGAAGCGATCAACACAGCTGGATTCATAGTTGTCTCGGGTTCAAGAAGTAGTTTGCGCGTCGGCTTGAGCTTCGAGCGCACTCGCCACGCGGGGATTCACCACCTGGCCGCCATGCGCCACGCACGCGCCCCGGATAATCTCGTCTTCCATATCCAGGTGCAGCGAGCCATCCTTCACCAGCAGGGCCAGAAAGTTGCTGATGTTGCGCGAATAAAGCTGGCTCGCGTGACCAGGAACCGCCACCGCCAGATTCAGCGGCGCGAACAGCGTCACCCCGTTATAGATCTGCATTTCGCCCGGTCGCGTCAGCTCGCAGTTTCCTCCATTGGCGGCAGCCAGATCGACCACAATCGTCCCAGGGCGCATATTCTCCACCGCATCGCGCCGGATCAGCAACGGAGCCCGGCGGCCCGGCACCTGCGCCGTAGTAATGATGACGTCGGCCGTCCGCGCTGTCTTCGCGATCAGGTCGCGCCCCCGCTCCAGCGCCTCGTCGCTCAATTCCCTCGCGTAGCCGCCCTTGTCTTCGGTGGCAATGCCTCCCAGATCGACATCCAGGAACTTCGCGCCCAGCGACCGCACCTGTTCGCCTGCAGCCGCGCGCACATCGTAGGCTTCGACCACCGCACCCAGACGGCGGGCCGTTGCGATTGCTTGCAACCCCGCGACCCCCGCACCGATCACGAAGACCCGCGCCGGGGCGATTGTCCCGGCTGCCGTCATCAGCATCGGAAACAACCGCACCAGCGTGTCCGCTGCCAGGATTACCGCCTTGTACCCCGCGACCGTCGCCATGGAGGACAATGCGTCCATGGCCTGCGCCCTGGTAATCCGCGGCACCAATTCGACCGCCAGCAGCGTCACGCCACCTTCAACCGCCGGAAGCAGCGCTGCCGGATCATCCAGCGGTCGGAAGAAACCAATCGCAATAGCGCCACGCTTAATCTTCCGCTGGTCTTCGGGTACCGGCGCGTTGACCATGGGCAGCACGTCGGCCCACGCCAGCAAACTGGCCCGATCGTTGCTCAGCGTCGCTCCGGCCTGCTCGTAGGCGCCGTCCGATTGTCCGGAAGCCACTCCCGCTCCCGCCTCGACCGTGATTTCAAACCCCTTCGCGATCAATGTCTTGACGGCGTCAGGAAGCAGAGAAACGCGAGTTTCTCCCGGTCCGGTTTCTTTCAATACGGCAAGGCGCAAGACTTATCCTCCAGCCCGGTCAGGCTCGCTCACTTCATCCGCCCATCGCGGAGTTTGCATCCCCAGGCGACGAATTCCATCTCAGTTCCCGGCCCGGTACCAGCTTCCGAATCCCCGGTGCGGAATCCTACGCCCTCAGGACCTGCTTGTCTCGCCTGAGCCGAGCGGCATCAAACCCTCTCTCTTCTGTGGCTAACCGCAGCATAGGCTCGCTGGCCCGAAGAGGCAGTGACGAGCATCACGAGCTGGCTCCCCTCGATGACTTCTTTACTGCCCACAAGCCGGTGCCCGGATATACTCGAAGAGATTCGCCGCGCGGCCGTGCCATCCAGTACCCAGGGCCAGGGCGTCCGGACCGATGAAAGCGAGCCCATGAGCCTTCCCGCAACTCTTGAAGCCGGCCAGGTACTTGATCACTACCGCATCGACGCCGCCGTGGCCGATAGCGGAATGGCGTCCATCTTCCGCGCCACCGACCTCCGCAACAGCCGCCAGGTCGCCCTCAAAGTCCCGCACTTCGCCATGGAGTCCGACCCTGCCCTCTTCGACCGCTTCCAGCGCGAGGAGGCCATCGGCCTGGCGCTCGACCACCCCAACGTCATGCGTCTCTACCCCGACGAGGACCGCTCCCGGGTCTATATGGTCATGGAGTGGGTCGAGGGCCGCCTGCTCCGCCAGATCATGTTCGAACAGGGCAAGATGCCGACCGAACGCGCCATTCACATCACCATCGGTATCCTCAACGCCCTCGACTATATCCATAAGAACGGCGTCGTGCACCGCGACCTCAAGCCCGAGAACATCATGCTGGACCCCGAGGACCGCATCAAGCTGATCGATTTTGGCATCGCCTCCCAGGCAGGAGCCAAGCGGCTCACCTACGCGGGTTTCACCCAGGCCCTCGGCAGCCCCGACTACATTTCGCCCGAGCAGGTCCGGGGCAAGCGTGGCGATGCCCGCTCCGACCTCTATGCCGTCGGCGTCATGCTCTACGAGATGCTTTCCGGCAAGACCCCCTTCTCCGGCCCATCCCCCCTCGCCGTGATGAACGACCGCCTCATCAACCACCCTCTGCCCCCACGCGAGGCTGAACCCAGCATCAGCCCCCAGTTGCAGGAGGTCCTCTATCGAGCCCTCGAGCGCGAACCAAAGAATCGCTACCCCTCAGCCCATTCCTTCATCCACGACCTGGAGCATCTTGACCAGGTGGGCGTGCCGGAGCGGTCCGAACTGGCAGATTGGAAGAAGCGCAAGTCGGCAACCTCCAGAAAAGTCATCTATTACAGCGCTTTAGCCCTCATTCCGTTTGTCTTGTTTCTGCTGATGGTTCTGCTGTCGCGGCATCGGTAGGGAAAATCACAACTTCGGGCCTTCCACAGGCAAATCTTCATGGATTCTTTATGTCCGGGTCGATAGCTTGTGTACGTACCCTCTATTTATCGAAACCCTAAACGGTGAGGAGATTCGCGTCACTATGGCTAAATACAAACTTGAATACATCTGGCTTGACGGCAAAAAGCCCGTTCCCGGCCTGCGCGGCAAGAGCCTGCTCAAGTCGTTTGAGAAACCGCCCAGCCTTGAAGACATCCCGAATTGGGGTTTCGACGGCAGCTCCACCATGCAGGCCGAGGGTAAGAGTTCCGATTGCGTCCTCAAGCCGGTAGCTCTCTATCCCGACGCAACCCGCACGGATGGCTACATCGTCCTTGCCGAGGTGATGCACCCGGACGGCACTCCCCATTCCACCAACTACCGCGCCACCATCGAGAACGACCCCGATCTCTGGGTTGGCCTGGAGCAGGAGTATTTCCTCTTCAAGGATGGTCGTCCCCTCGGCTTCCCCAAGGACGGTCATCCGAACATTCCTCAGGGTCCGTACTACTGCGGCGTCGGCTACAAGCACATGGGCAACATCGCCCGCCAGATTGTCGATGAACACTGGGAGCTCTGTCTCGCCGCCGGAATCAACCACGAAGGCATCAACGCCGAAGTGGCCAAGGGCCAGTGGGAGTTCCAGATCTTCGCCAAAGGCTCAGCCAAGGCTGCCGATGACGTCTGGACCGCTCGCTACCTCCTGATGCGTCTCTGCGAGAAGTACGAAGTCGATGTGGAGCTCCACTGCAAGCCGATCAAGGGCGACTGGAACGGCTCCGGCATGCACACCAACTTCTCCACCAAGTACCTGCGTGAGACTGGCGGCAAGGAGTACTTCGAGGCCCTGATGAAGGCCTTCGAGAACAATGTCGCCGCGCACATCGCCGTTTACGGTCCGGACAACCATCTGCGCCTGACCGGCCTTCACGAGACTCAGGCCATCGACAAGTTCAGCTATGGCCTTTCGGATCGCGGAGCTTCCATCCGGCTGCCCGTGAACTTCATCAAGAACGGCTACAAGGGTTACCTGGAAGATCGCCGCCCCAACTCGGAGGGCGATCCCTACCAGATCATCTCGCGCATTCAGCACACCATCAACACGGTTCCAACGCCGTAGCCTGTCGTTTCTTTGCCGTTTCAAATCGGGTCAGGCAATCGTCTCGCCGCAGTCGAAGGTGTGGGGGAGTGGAAAGCAATCGCTTTTCACCCCTCCACGCCGTTTTTGGCATTCTATTGAACAGGCCGGTGTAGTCTGATTTGCTCTCAAGAAGCATACAGTCCAGCCCTTGGCAACTGACCCCAGGTGGAGGAACTTCCATGTCGGACAAGAAGAAAAAGAAGAAGAAGGCCGCTGCATCAACCGGATCCAAACCCAACGGCGCCCTGCACCACCCGATCGATATTGCCTCCGTGCCGGCGGCAACCTTGCGCCTGGGGAAAGACTGCGACTATGAATGCGAAGAGGCTCGCCTCCAGATCGAACTGGTCAAGTTGCAGGAGTGGATCAAGCACGAAAAACTGAAGGTCGTGGTCATCTTTGAAGGCCGCGATGCCGCCGGCAAAGGCGGAGCCATCAAGCGCATCACCGAATCCCTCAACCCCCGCATCTGCCGGGTCGTCGCCCTCGGCACTCCCACCGAACGCGAAAAGACTCAATGGTACTTTCAACGCTATGTCCCCCATCTGCCCGCCGCCGGAGAGTTGATCCTCTTCGACCGTAGTTGGTACAACCGTGCCGGTGTGGAGCGCGTCATGGGTTTCTGTACGGATGCCCAGTATCAGGAATTCCTGCACAGTTGCCCGGACTTCGAGCGCATGCTGATTCGCTCTGGCATCATCCTGATCAAATATTGGTTCTCCGTCAGCGACGAAGAGCAGGAGCGCCGCTTCCAGGAACGCATGACCAATCCCACCAAGCGCTGGAAGATCAGCCCCATGGACCTCGAATCCCGCAAGCACTGGGGAGACTATTCGCGCGCCAAGGACGAAATGTTCGCCGTCACCGACACCAAGCAATCTCCTTGGTACGTGGTCAATTCGGAAGACAAGAAATCGGCCCGCCTCAATGTCCTTCGCCACCTGCTCTCCCTCATCCCCTATAAGGACCTCACGCCGGAGGCCCTGACCCTCCCACCGCTGCATAAGTCCGATTACAAGCGGCCACCCATGCAAAATCAGAACTTCATCCCGGTCATCTACCAGGGCAAGGCCAAAAAGCCGAAACCCGCTGCCTCGGAGTCCGCGCCCAAACAAGCGGCCGCCAGCGCCTGAGTGATTTTCCTTGGTTCAACTGGCAAAGGCGGCTGGCTCCTAGCCGCCTTTGCTGGACCAGCCTCCACACCACCCCTCACTCCCTCGACTCGATCTCGGCTTGATCCTCACAACCCGGCCGGGCTCGCATGCGCCCATCGGCTCTGCCGCGCAATCTTTAGGGATTCCTCATGTCCCTGCCGCTAGCTTGACCGTACATCTCACCTCAAACTTCCCGAGCCAGGAGGAACATTCGTGCCGAGTGAATACCGTAGCTTTTTGGCTATGACCTATGAGGACTTGGAGCAGCGTAACCTGCAGGCCAAAGCCGACCGCCTGAACCGGGTCACGCCCGAGAAGATTCGCGAAGACCGCCTCAAGTACCTCACCGACGAGAATCACATCAAGGCCGTCACCGTCATGTTCTCCGATCTCGAGGGACGCATCCACCTGCTCGACTACGACAAGAAGTTCCTCGTCAAGAGCTACGACAACCTCACCTTCGACGGTTCGTCCATCCGCGGATTTACCGCGCAGAAGGAGAGTGACCTGCGCCTCGGAATCGACTGGAGCGCGTTCTACTGGGTCCCGGCCGATGTCTTCGGCACCGGCAAAGTCCTCGTCTTCGGCACCGTGATCGACAAGGGCGGCGAGCCTTATGCCGGCGATATGCGCGGCGTGCTCAAGCGTTACTCCGACCAGTTGTACGCCGAGAAGGGCTGGACCCTGAATGCGGCCAACGAAATCGAGGGTTTCCTGTTTGCCGGCCTCGACGCCGAGAAGAACTACCACCTCAATGGCAAATTCGAGTTCGTTAACACCGGCGGATACTACCACTCGCTGCCGCTCGACCCGCTGCGCAAATTCATCGACACCGCCGCCGAGGTGCAGCGCGCCATGGGTTTCGCGAACGAAAAAGACCATCCCGAAGTCGCTCCCAGCCAATTTGAAATCAACTACGGCTACGGCGAAGTAGTCGCGGCTGCCGACCAGATCCAGCTCTACAAACTGCTGTGCCGCCAGGTCGCAGCCAACATGGGCTATACCGCCAGCTTCCTGCCCAAGCCCGTGGTCGGTGTCAACGGCAGCGGCATGCACACCAACATGTCGGTCTCCGAAGGCAAGAAGAATCTCTTCTGGGACGAAAACGGCCTCGAGAAACTCTCAACCTTCGGGTGGGAGTACATCGACCGCATCCTCACCCACGGCCTGGACCTGTGCCTGATCATGAATTCCAGCGTCAACTCCTATCGCCGCCTCGATCCTCACTTCGAAGCGCCCAACCAACTCAAGGCTTCGGCCACCGACCGCGGCTCCATGGTCCGCGTCCCCATCGGTAACTCCAAATCAATGCGCGTAGAGGTTCGCGCCGTTGCTCCCGACGCCAATCCCTACCTGGTGCTGTATTCGCTGTTCAAAACCGGCATCGACGGATCAACCGCCAAAGTCGCCAACCTGCGCCAGGCAGAGCGCTACCTGCCCGATAACATCTACGACGCGATTGCCGACTTCCGCACCGCCGAATGGACCAGCGAGATCCTCGGCGACGATGTGAAAGGTCGCTTCGCCGATTTGAAGCAGGTCGCAGCCGACCGTTGTGCCCGTCAGTTGGGAACCTTCGTCAAAGGATCTGAAGTCCAGTACCACCACGAGGTCTACAACCAGGCCTTGTGGAACCTGTTCTGAGCAGGCCTGCCAATCGCGCCCGCATCAAGCCGAGCCAGCCCTCCATCGCTTCTCCTCAACTCAACGGCTCATCCTCGATCGCCAATTCGTTGGCGGTCGGAAACTCCGCAAACCGGTAGCCAACATACGCATCGGTAAGCAGGTACTTCGGGTCGGAAGGATTGTTCTCGATCTTCTTCCGCAACTGCCGCACAAAGGTCCGCAGGTAATCCACTTCCTGGCGATAGTCAGGCCCCCACACGGCAGTCAGGAGCTTCCCGTAGGTCACGGCGCGTCCCGCGTGGGTCATCAGGTAGTACAGAATGTCGTACTCCTTGCGCGTCAGGTGGATCGACTGACCCGACTTGCTCACCGTGCGCCGGGTGGGGACCACCTGTATCTCCCCAATCGATAGCGGCGCGTCCTCATTCCGCTCGGGTGCCTGCGCCCTCCGCACCGCCGAGCGCATGCGCGCCACGCACTCGCGCACGCTGAAGGGTTTGGTGATGTAGTCATCGGCGCCATTTTCCAGCGCCTCCACCTTTTCTTCCTCGCCGTCCACCACCGTCAACATCAGGATGGGCAGCCGCGGTGTAACCGACCGCAGTTTGGCCAGCGTCTTCATGCCTCCCATGCCCGGCATATTCATGTCCAACAGCACAACATCGAATGTCTGCGACTGCACCAAGTGCAGCGCCTCCTCTCCGCGCGACGCCTCGGTGGTCATAAATCCCATCTCGTTCAACGGCGTACGCAGCGCTCGCCGAATCGATGGTTCGTCATCCACCAGCAGTACGCGGGTGGCCGTGGTTTGCGGCAGGGTGCTCATGGGCGAACGCCTCCTTGCGGGACGGTTGGCAGGGACGCGTAGAACGTAGTTCCCTTTTCAATGTCACTGGTGACCCACACGTACCCACCCTGGGCCTGGGCCGTGCGCTTGGCTACCGATAGGCCGATCCCCGTGCCAGGCACCCGGTTCGATGCCGCCGACGAGCGGTAAAACCGGTCGAAAACCCGCTCATAGTCCTCCGGTGGAATTGTAGGCCCAAAACTGCGCACCGAGAAGATCACTTCGCTCGCGTGCTCGGCGGCTTCGATCGTTACTTCTGTGCCGGCCGCTCCGTACTTGGCCGCATTGTCCACGTACTGAGTCAGCAACACCACCAGCAACCCCCGGTCGCAGCTCAGCGATAGATCGTCATCCGAGATCTCGATCCTCACCGTGACCTCCGCAAGCTGGTCCTTCAGGCTCGCCACGACATCCTCGATCAACGAGGCTACGGCGACTTTTTCCACTCGCGGAATCATCTCCGAAGCCTGTAGTCGGGCCGTCTTCAGCAGCCGCGTAGTCAGTCGCGTCAAAAGCTCCGCTTGCTCGCGAATCTGCGCGACCAGCCCCGCATGGGCCGGCGACAGCCCACCCATGGAGCTCAATCCCTCGCTGGCCGCGCCGATCACCGTCAACGGCGTCTTGTACGCGTGCGCCAGGCTGTCGAGCACCGTGGTCCGCAACTGTTCCGCGCGCCGCGCGCTCTCTGTCCGGCTCTCGTTGGCAAACGAGTGGTAGCGATCGAACGTGATCGCTACCACCGAGGCTATCGCGTTGGCCATTGCACCGCGCGTCTCCCCGCGCAGCATCATCGCCCCAATCGGCAGATTGCCCATGTGCAGCACCCTCCGGCTCAGGCCAATCTCTTCATCGTCGCTGATCGTGCCGAAGGTGCAGATGTTCTGCAGCGCATCTTGCAGATCGTCCGACCATTCCCCCACAGCATAAACTTCGCGCAGATCGGCATCGAAGATAGCGACCGATTCCGCCTCGAAGATGCTCTGCACCAGGGCCGCCAGCTGGTGTCCCGGCTTGCGTTGCGTGCCCAGTCGCGTGGTCTCCTCAATCAGAACGCACAAACGCTCCGCCTCGATCGGAAACGGGGTCGCAGCTGCCACTGGTTGCTCGGGGCCCCGGCCGGACGAAAACACGCGACGGAAACCGATCATTTGCACTCCGTCGGCATGTCCAAGCTCCTGCGTGCAGGATGCGGAATACCGGGAAAGTCCCCGTCCGGCTGCCAGGGAAAACTAAGTGGGAGGAGAGATGGCGTCTCCCAGGCTAATCTCTTCCAGATCGTCACCAGGCTGTCGCCCGGCCCTATACCAGAAGTCCAATGAAATTTGAAGAGTGTCTGGGGGAGATTCTACCACCCCTCCGTCAGAATTCATCCCGCATTGGCCGATTTGAGACAAAAGAGAAATCCTTAGGTTTTCTTTATGAATTCCTTATAACTTCCTTGCGTTCATAGAAGGTATCCGGGAGACAAACAATTCCCCGGCGACCCGCGAGGGCGCCGAAAAATGGGATCGCCAAAGCGCAGAAGCTATGGTGTCTCCCCGGAATGTCGAACTGTAAGCGATTTTCACGGAGGAACGGACCGAATGGATCTCAAACCCCACAGCGTTGTGCTAGGTATGGCAGGAGCAATTTTGTCTCTCGCCATTGTCGCGGGAGCTCAAACCCCGAGCGCCCCCCCACCCCCCACACCCGCCCCGGATTCCGCTCCCGCCCCCCCCCCCGCGGCGGCCGCCGCCCCCGCCCCGGCCCCCGTTTCGAGCGCCGGCACCCTCGCC
>Ga0181520_10001057_pt1 | contig 57664 bp, 47 predicted proteins | sample PEATcosm2014_Bin_29_FD_132451 | JGI IMG/M metagenome (GOLD analysis project Ga0181520, IMG submission 132451) | Peatland microbial communities from MTU Mesocosm Facility, Houghton, MI, USA - PEATcosm2014_Bin02_30_metaG | ecosystem: Environmental > Terrestrial > Soil > Wetlands > Peat | place... | reverse complement strand
CTGGAAGAGGGAGTTCATCCACGGGTAGGGGTGGGGGTTGTTGGGCGCGGTGGAACCGTAGACGGTGTTGCAGCCGGTGTGGGCGGCCATGGCCATGACGGACATGCCGTTGGCCAGGCGGCCATCGACCGGTTGCAGGTTCTTGTGGTTGAAGGCCTCCGTGAGCAGGACAGCGGCGATGGCCTCGACCAACTGGGCGTCGGTGAGGTGGCCGTTGGCGGTTTCATAGGCGGCGATGCGGGCCTTGGTGTCCGCTTCGTCCTCGCCACCCAGACCAAGAACCAGATGGGCGATGGCCTGACGGAGCAGATCGTAATCCGCAAGGTTGCGGGCCTTGAGCTCGGCCAGGCGGGAGACGCCGCGCTTTTCCAGCTCTCCGGCCTTGGCCACGAAGCGGTCGCTCTTGGCGTGGAAGACGGGGCGCATGTAGGCCTCAGTGACGGCGGCGATGGAGCGCAGGACGGACTTTTCTCCGCAGCCGGCGCAGGCGCCGTCGCCAGCTACCAGGGCGTCGTAAGTGGAGCGGACCATGAGCATGTTGCGCAGGGTCGCGGTCTTGGAGTCGGCCGGATTGGTGGCGTTGTAGAGGCCCAGGTATTTCTGCGACGTGTCGGGCAGAAGATCAAGGAAGCCGGTGCCGGAGGTGTGCTCGGCGTTGACTTCTTCGGTTTCGGCGACCATTTTGAGGGCATTGTGGTCGCCGCAGGCGGTGACGCAGGCGGCGCAGCCCTTGCAGAGGTCGCTGACGAAGATGGAGAAGATGCCGCCCGAGCCGGGGCTCTTGCGTTCGGGCGAAGAGAAGATGGCGTTCACCTTCTGATAGGCCATGGGGACCTTGTCGAGAATGGCAAAGAACTGGCGCTTGGACTCGGCGCTGAAGCCGTCGACCGATTCCGTGACTTCGCGGAGGATGGTAGGCAGCGGGGTTCCTGTTTTTACTTCAGCCAACATGCGCTGGCGGGTGAGCTTTTCGATCTCCGGCAAGTCGTGGAGGAGCTTGGTGCGATCCGCCGGATCCGCGACGTAATAGGAGACGGCGGTCGAAAGCAGCGTGCCGAGATCCTGCGAGGTGTTGGGCAGGGCGGTGTCAGGGCAGACGGAGATGCAGTCCATGCACTGGGTGCAATTTTCGGGAATGTAGAGCGGGGTTTCGCGGCGAGCGACGTATTTTGAGGCCGTGTCGCCGGTGGCGGCGGCGATCATGCCCAGCGCGGAGAGCGGCGTGGCGGGCTGATTGTAACCGTAGGTCGAACGGAACTGCGCGTCGAAGTTGGCCACGCTGGCCAACGGCGTGCGCGCAGCCTGACCGGCGGGCAGCGGGGTGGAACGGCAGCCGGTGCCGCAGGAACCGCCGGCGGTGGCCAGTTCGAGAATCGGCAGGAGGGCTTGGCCGCGGAGGGTGGAGTGGTCGGCCGCGGTCAATGCGCCAATCTTGATCTCCTTGACCTGGTCGTATCCCTGCATCATCACTTCCATGTTGGACTCAACCACGGCCTCGCCCAGCTTGCCGAATTTCTTGACGTACTGCTTGCGAACCACGTCGCGATACTGCTCCTGGGTAATGCCGAATTCCTGAAGCAGGTTGCTGACGGCGAAGAATGCGCCCAGAAAGGCGTTGCCCTGCATGCGCAACTGCAGGTCGGCGCGGTTGGTGGCCTTTTTGGCGATTTCAAAGCCGGGGAGAGTGAAGACGCGAATGTTGTTGTCGATGATCTGCTTGCGCGCCCACAGGGGAAGCTGCTCCCAGGCCGTTTCGCTGTCCTGGTCCGACTCCCAGATGAGGCTTCCGCCCTTGGCCATGCCGTCGAGCGGGTTGGTGTGGGTGAAGGCCTTGGGGTCGCAGCAGAGAACGACGGTGACGTGGCGCAAGTCGCAGTTGACGCGGATGCGGTCTTTGGCAGCGACCATGAAATAGCTGGTCGGCGCACCCTTCTTCTCCGAACCGTACTTGGGGTTGGCGCTGACGTGGATCACTTCCTTGGGGTTGCCCAGGTCGTCCTGCAGGCCGTCTCGCTCATAGAGCAGATCATTCAAGTCGCCGATGATTGCGCCCAGGTTTTTGCCAGTGGTGATGGCGCCCCAACCGCCGATGGAGTGGAAACGGACAGCCACAGCGCCCTCGGGCAAAAGGGACGGGGTCTCGTCGCCAATCACGGCGTAAGGGTGGTCGATGCCGAGGACGAAGAAGCTGACGCCATCGGAGGCGCGCTTTCCGTCGGTGCGGGCGCGGTTGGCGGTGGCAAATTCAAACGCTCCAAAGACGTGCTCGGGTCGGAAATCGCGGGAACCGAGGCCGTAGGTGCCGGAGTAGATGTGGGGGACTTCCTGAATCGTGAGCGCGGGCAGGCCTTCGGCGGATTGCACAGCTTTGGAAAGCGCCGTGCGGATGTCGCGGCCCATGGGGTTGTCGCCGGCCAGGGCTTCGTCGGTGCGTTCCAGGATGATGACGTTCTTCTTGCCCTTGAGCGCTGCGACGATGGCGGCTTCGGGGAAGGGGCGAATCACGTTGATGTGAATGGAGCCGACGGAAGCGCCGCGGGTTTCGCGGAGGTAATCGACAGCAGCTTCGATGTTTTCAGCCGCTGAACCGAGGGAGACGAAAACGGTTTCGGCGTCGTCCGTTTTGTACTTCGAGATGAGGCCGTAGCGGCGGCCGGTCAGTTCGGCAAACTGCTCGTAGGCGTCTTCAAGGAACTCAAGAATCGGCTCGGCAAAATTATTGCGCCGGGCGACGACGCCCTGCATGTAGTGCTCCTGATTCTGTACCGGGCCGAGCAAGATGGGGTTGGCCAGGTCCATCATCTTGGGAACGCGGCGGCGGGTGGGTCCAAACAGGACGCGCTGCGCTTCCGTGGGGCAATCGATGATGTCGTCGGGCGCGCCGAGGAATTCGCGGATGAGGCCGGACTCGTGCTTGTAGAAGGTGCGCTCAAGGTGGCTAGTGAGGAAGCCGTCCATGATGTTCATGCCCGGGGTCAGCGAGAGTTCGGTGACACGACGAATAATGAGCGCCTGGTCGGCGGCCTGCTGGGCGTCCTTGCCGAAGAGCATGATCCAGCCGGTGTCGAGCGCGCCGTAGATGTCGTCGTGGCCGCAGTGGACGTTGAGGGCGTGCTTGGTGAGCGCGCGGGCGCCGACTTCGATGACCATGGTGCTGGCCTTGCCCGGCGCGTGGTAATACTGCTCCACTCCATATACAACGCCCTGGCCGGAGGTGAAGTTGACCACGCGCTTGCCGCAGACGGAGTGGGCGATGGCGCCGCCCTGAGCCGCATGCTCGCCTTCGGTCTCAATGGCGATGGTGTTGTGCCCGAAGACGTTCAGGTGGCCCTCGGCATAGGCCTGCTGGAAGAGTTCGCCGCCTTCGGTGGAAGGCGTAATCGGGTAGAACACGCCGGCGTCGGCGATGCGCGTCTCGGTATGGTAAGAGACCAGCTGATTTCCGTTTGCGGTAACGCGAATGCCAGGATAGCGAGCAGCAACCGTCATAAATCCCTCTCTGTCTGTCCGGTACGTGTGTCAAAACTTCTTGCCGCGCGGCGAGGACCGTGCCGGGCTCGGAGCTTGCTGACCCCAAGAGCTGCCGAATGGCCCCGCAAGCAGCGGGTAGGTGCGACTCTCCGGTGCGGGTGGGGCTCAAGTTGAGCTTTGCGCATCGGTCCAATGCCCATCGGGCCACGTGCGGAGACGAGCCGGATGGAAAGCACTTGCAAGTGTAAAGGCCGACCTGGAAGTGAGGGAACCTAAGGGGAGGTTGTCCTCATGGAAACGGCCTACAAGATAGTATGCGCCTCGGAGGGGGAAGGCGCACTTGGGCGGGGTTGAGGGCGTCCCACGGGGTGGGACGGGGTGGCGGGGGTGGTTTTGGGGGATCGAGGCCGGCGGACGAGGCGATTGAATTTGGGTGAAGTTCACGAAAATCGGGCCGCAAGGGCAGACTGCTGGATGAGTTTGCGCGGAAATGTCGATGAAACGGTAACTGACGAGTGGGCGGTTACTCGCTCCAATCAGACTCAAGCACGCTGTCATGCTGAGCGCAGCGAAGCATCTGCGGTTGCTTTTTTCCAAACTTCCGGATTGGCGGTCATTCGCTCCGATGATGACCATCACCCCATTTTGTGAAGCTACTTCAAACTCAGAATTGCAGTTCCGGCTGGGGTCGTGTACGCCAATCCGTGGCCGGGATCAAATCCGTTGAAGCCATGGGGCGTTTGTATGACCCATCGGTTCTTGTCGAGTATGCCATCGCTGGAAACGCCGGTGATGAGGTAGACGTAGATGCTGTCGCCCACCCATGCCGCGAGATAATTCTTCGCCGGGTCCTCGCGCACACCACCCACGGCGATTTGCTTCACGCGTGAGAACTCGAATGAGCCGCAATCGTGTCCCTTGCCGGGCACTTTAACGCCCCGCAGGTCGATGAACCACGGACTGCCTTTCCGAGCGTCCATGTGATAGAACGTGTCGTACGCCACGAACCCATTGAAGCTGTGCCTAGCCATGATATTTCGGAAATCCTCTAGGTTTGAATCCTTGGGGATCTCCACATCAACTCCCAATCCCAGCGTGTGGGCATCGAGGTAATCGCCAGAGACGGGCATCAACGGGCCGGGAGCGAGTCCCTCCGTTACGCGGCTTACCTTCAAATCAGAAGTGATCTTGTAGATGATGATCGGTGCCGACTGGCGATAATGCGGGAAATACAGAACAACGAATTCCTTGCCGCCATCGTTGTCAACATCCACCTCGATCACATTTTCGATGCGGGTCTTGTACGAGTCGGTTTTAAAGACCTCAGGATAATCCTGCTGGAGGATGTACTTCTTGAGCGCATCCAAGCGCGGATTGTTGTTCTGCGCGACGGCACAGGAGACCATCAGACAAAGTAGTACCAACGCATTCGCTGCGGAACGCCGCATGTGAGACACCCTTTCGTTTTCTTTCGATGTTGGCAGGATAACGCTACAAAGTGCGAGTGTGCCAGCCGAGAGCGGCGCAATGCCATCAGAACTTTGAGTTCTGGTTGTATCGTCGGCATTGCGGAAGTTTCGGATGAGCGGAATAACAAGCCCCAACCCGGCTCCCGCCCGGAAAAGCGAAGGTCCGCCAAAGGTCCGAGATGGCGGTGACACGACCGGAACGCAATGATTATCTACTGCCGACACTCCGGGGACGCTGGACCAACCAGTTAAAGTACCCCGCCAATGAAAAGCAGACCTCCGGTACAACGAACCAGATGAAGTTTGAGCAAGTCCATACGGGTGCGACAAAGATGTCACGACCCCATGAGCCTAGGGCGACGATTCCTACAATGGCGGCGAGCGACGCGGAGACCCCCTTGCGCCCTATGAAGCTCAGCACGGTCGCACCTGCAGCGAGCAAGACGAGCAGGAGAAAATAAGCGCCACCCGGACTGAAGAGCGGCTCTGTAAACGGGAGAATCACGAGGGTCGTAAACCCCCGGTACAGCACGTAGGCGGCCATGATCACGCCTGTGATCGCTGCAAGAATGTCTCTCATCCGAATGGTATCGAGGCTATCACCATCCTGAGGTCGCTGGCGGATTGTCGCCAACCCGGAAGTAACGCCACTTTGAAACTCTCAAAGGCAACCGCAGATCCTTCACTGCGTTCAGGATGACAGGCTGGTTTATTTGGTGAATCAACGATTTACAACGCTAGGCGGGAGAACTGAGCAGCCAGTAATCGAAGCCATCGATGATGGCCATCAGGGCCGCCTGATTCAAGTCGCTGCTGACGCCGGCTGTGGTCCACGGCTCGTGGCCCTCGGCGTGGAAGCTGACGGAGACGCGAACGTGGGCTGCCGTGTCATGGGCGGAGACGTCTATGGCGGTTACGGTGAACCGGCCCAAGCGCATTTTGCCGAGCGCCGGATACCACTTCTCCAACTCCTTCCGCATTGCCTTGGTCAGCGCGTCCACCGGCCCGGCTCCTTCGGCACGGGTGACAGCCACGGCGGAGTCGCCAATTGAGAGCAGCATGGAGGCCTGGACATAGCGGTTTCTGGTTTCGTCCGATTCGTCGAGGACTCTCCAACTCTTGACGTTGAAGCGATTGCGGAGGGTTCCGAGCACCTTCATGCAGGCTAGGCGGAAGGAGACCTCGCTGGCCGTGAATCCGCCGCCCTCAATCATGGCCTGGTTGGCGTCGATGAAAGCCTGGGCCTGCGCTGAATCGAGAGGAACGCCGAGCGAGTCGGAGAGCAGAACGATGTTGGCTTTTCCGGATTGGCCATTGACGCCGATGACCGGGGTTGCGCCCACGCGCGCCGGATCACACCAGAGGTAAGCGCCGGGGTTCTTGCGTTCGCTGCTGCCGTGCATACCGGCCCAGGTGCCGAATGCGCCGGGGCCGACAATGGGCGCGCCGTGCGGCACATCCAGCCCGAAGGCCGCATAGGCCGAACGCGCCAGAGGGGTAAGTCCCGCGAGCGCTTCGGGAGTTACAAATTCAGCTTCGCCGCGGAGTTGCATGCTGCCGACGACCGCGGTGAGGTTCACGTTGCCGCAACGCTCGCCTGTTCCAAGCAGAGTGCCTTGCACCTGGGCAGCGCCGGCAAGGATGGCGGCGCGGGTATTGGCGACTCCAAGGCCGCGATCCGTGTGGCCGTGAAATCCGAATTTGACTTCGGGGTAAGTCCGCACCAGGCCGCCGATAACGCGCGAAACCTCTTCAGGGCTTGCGCCGCCGGTGGTGTCGCACACAACCATCCGGGAGACTTTCTGGGTGATGCATTGATCGATGACTTGGTGAAAGTAGTCCAATCCGGACCTGCTGGAATCTGCGTCGCACATCTCGCCATTCTCACGGCGGCCGCAGGCGGCGTCCATGCCGTGCTCGAAATCCACGATCACTTCGAGGCCGTTGTCCTGAAGGCACGCAATGGTCTCGCAGGCCATGAGCAGGTTCTCTTCCGGGGTGGTTTCGAGAGACCTTGTCACATCGAGCAGCCTGGATTTGACGACCACGACCGCAACGGGGATGCGCTCTTTGTGGGCGGCCATGATTTGCACGTCGGGCCACTCACTCACTTTGGCGCCGCGGCCTCGTGTCCTGCCGAACAGGGCGAGTCTTATTGCGCCTGTGTCAGCCGAGGATAGAGCGGCGGTCAAGTCCGCAACAAACTGGTTTGCACCGGCAAAGCCGATTTCAGCGTATGCAACGCCAAAGTCCGACATGCGTTGGAGAAGACTCACCGCATTGGGAACGGAGATTTCGAGGTTTGGCTGCTGCATCCCGTCGCGAAGACTGGTTTCAAACAGCTCGACTTTTTGAGCCCTGATTTCCTTCATGGGTCCCTGTTCCAGGGGTCGAGAGCGTCCCTTGATCGACCTTCTTGAGCGTGCAGGAGTTCAATTTTCAATCATACCTCCGGGCAGGAACAATCGCCTTCGCCTCCAGAGCGCAGCCGGCGCCTGGGGTTGGCCGCTGCCCGGTGAGTTTTGGACCGTCATGCCGGAACCGGGGAATGCTCTCCCCCGCCCTGCTGGCGCGGATGTATAGTTGGGGCGACCGAATTTGTATACGTTTGCCGGGCACGAGGCCGGCGGGGAGTTGGAGACCATGGAAAAGCAGGTATTGCGGTCGCAGGCGTGGTTTGGAGGCAAGGACAAGGACGGCTTCATCCACCGCAGTTGGATGCGTAACCAGGGGTTTCCAGGAGACGTGTTCGATGGGCGGCCGGTGATTGGAATCTGCAACACGTGGAGCGAGCTGACGCCCTGCAACGCCCACTTCCGCGAGTTGGCGCAGAAGGTGAAGAACGGCGTGTGGGAGGCGGGCGGGCTGCCGGTCGAGTTTCCCGTTACTTCGCTGGGCGAAACCAACATGCGGCCCACGGCGATGCTGTTCCGCAACCTGGCCAGCATGGACGTGGAAGAGTCGATCCGCGCCAACCCCATCGATGGCGTGGTGCTGATGTGCGGCTGCGACAAGACGACGCCATCGCTGATCATGGGCGCGGCGAGCTGCGATGTGCCGGCGATTGTGCTGAGCGGCGGGCCCATGCTGAACGGGCGCTATCGCGGGCAAAGCATTGGCTCGGGAACCGACGTCTGGCGGTTCAGCGAGGCGGTGAAGGCCGGGACGATGACCGCGCAGGAGTTTATGGACGCAGAAAGCTGCATGAGCCGCTCGGCCAGGCACTGCATGACCATGGGCACGGCCTCGACCATGGCCTGCATGGTGGAGTCGCTGGGGCTTTCGCTGCCGGGGAATGCGGCGATTCCGGCCGTCGATTCGCGCCGCGGCGCGCTGGCGCAAGAAACGGGGCGGCGCGCGGTCGCGATGGTGCACGAAGACCTGCGGATTTCGAAGATCCTGACCCGTGAAGCGTTCTTGAACGCCATCCGCGCCAACGCGGCCATCGGCGGCTCGACCAACGCCGTGATTCACCTGATCGCCTTCGCCGGGAGGGTGGGCGTGCCGTTGACGCTGGAGGACTGGGACCGCTACGGGCGCGAGGTGCACACCATTGTGGATATGAAGCCGGCAGGGCGCTTCCTGATGGAGGAGTTCTATTACGCCGGCGGGCTGCCGGCGGTGTTGTGGAAGCTGGCTCAGCATGGCCAACTCGACGGCGGCGCACTGACGGTGAACGGGCGGACCATTGGCGAGAACGTGAAGGAGGCACCGAACTGGGACAGCGAGGTGATTCGCGACTATGAACGGCCACTCGTGGAATCGGGCGGCATCGCCGTCTTGCGCGGCAATCTCTGCCCCGACGGCGCTGTGCTGAAGCCCTCGGCCGCTTCGCCAAACTTGATGAAGCATCGCGGGCGAGCGGTGGTGTTTGAGAACATCGAGCACTACAAGGAGCGGATCGACGATCCCGCTCTCGATGTGGACGAGACGAGCGTGCTGGTGCTGAAAAACTGCGGCCCACGCGGCTATCCGGGCATGGCGGAAGTGGGCAACATGGGGCTGCCGCCCAGGCTGCTGGCGCGCGGCATTACGGACATGGTGCGCATCAGCGACGCGCGTATGAGCGGAACGGCCTATGGGACGGTGGTGCTGCATGTGAGTCCCGAGGCGGCGCTCGGCGGTCCGCTGGCGCTGGTGCGCGAGGGCGACTGGATCGAGCTGGACGTGGAGGCGCGGCGGCTCAACCTGGATGTGGACGAGGCGGAGCTGGCCCGCAGGCGCGCGGAATGGGTGGCTCCAGAGCCGGCGTTCCAGAGTGGCTACCAAGCGCTTTATGTGAAGCATGTGCTGCAGGCCGACCGAGGCGCGGACTTCGATTTTCTCGTCGGCTGCCGGGGCCATGGGGTTCCGCGGGAGTCGCATTGAGTTGTGTTGTGTGAGGGGTTGGAATGTGACGGATTCCCACCCTGGGCGCTCCATCAAAGACGCGCCGAGGATCGGGCGCCCAGCACCCAGTTTTGCTTCAATCGGAAGCGAGGAAAGATGGAAGACGGCAAGACGCTGTTCGCTCATTATCCCAGCCTCAAGGACCGGGTGGTGCTGGTGACGGGCGGGGCCACCGGCATCGGCGAGTCGATTGTGACGAATTTTGTGCGGCAAGGCTCACGCGTGGCTTTTCTCGACATTCAGGATGAGGCGGCCTGCAAGCTGGTGGATATGCTGGCCGAGGAAGGCTGTCCGGCGCCGTTTTACCTGCATTGCGACCTGACGGATGTCGCGGCGTTGAACAGCGCCGTCGAGCAGGTCGTGGCCGCACTGGGCACTGTCGATGTGCTGGTAAACAACGCTGCCAACGACGAGCGGCACGCAATCGAGGAAGTGACGACAGAGTATTGGGACCGGTCGATTGCCACAAATCTGCGTCCACAGTTCTTCATGATCCAGGCGGTACTGCCTGGAATGCGCGCGGCCGGCCGAGGCAGCATCATCAACATGTCTTCGATCTCCTGGATGATTCCATCGACGGGGATGCCGATCTATATCGCGGCCAAGGCGGCCATCGTGGGGCTCACTCGCACGTTGGCGCATGAATTGGGACCGGCCAACATTCGCGTGAACGCCGTACTTCCGGGCGGCATTTTTACGGAGCGCCAGCAGCGGCTCTGGTTTACACCGGAGTTGAAAGCAGAAATACGCGCGCGGCAGGCGCTCAAGCGGGACATTGTGCCCGACGACGTGGCGCGGCTGGTGCTATTCCTGGCCGCCGACGACTCCAGCGCGATCACCAACCAAAGTTACATTGTGGACGGCGGGTGGGTTTAGGAAGGCTGTGGAAAAGCTCGGCCTTGTAGCAGTGCACGGCTTCAGTCGTGCCGCAAAGCCAGCGAAATCAATGGGCTTTACCCCCGGAGGGTTGTGCCCTTCGCTACCATGCGACCCTTTTTGCCGGATTCTGCCACCACGGCATCCTTTGGCCGCCCACGCGGCATGGATACCAACGCAACTATCTTGTGATCAATGCTTTGCCACGATAGTCTGCTAGACGCCGTAGCCGAAGTATCGTACTGCGGAGAATCTTCGGTTAGATGCCGATTGCTCGACTCTCTTCTATGGCGCCGCCCGGCTTCCCCGAACGAACTTGATATGGGTCTTGATCCAATACAATGGGACAGGGAGCATACAAGATGGCACACACCGTATTTTGCACGCGCAACAAGAAGGAGATGGAGGGTCTCGATGAGCCCCCATTTGACTCGGAGTTCGGTCAGAAGATCTACAAAAACGTTTCGAAAGCGGCCTGGGGCGAGTGGGTTGACCGGCAGAAGATGCTGCTAAACGAATACCGGCTCCAGCCGTGGACCCCTCAGGCGCAGCAATTCCTGGTCGAGCAGATGGAAGAGTTCTTCTTCGGCGCTGGCTCGGCTCTGCCTCAGGAGTTCGTCCCACCGTCTCAATAAGGCGCCGGCTCGCGAGGGCCGGGCGGCAATACAGCCTGGCGCAGCCGCGCGCCGGTCCATTCAGTTCGATCCTGGGGCAAACATTCAGCGCCGTCGAGCGGGACAATGCGATTCTCGGGCCAGGTGCACGCACACCAGACCCGCCTAGTGTAAACTGATCAAGACCTCACAGTCGGCTCTCCTGAGCCGGCTCGATTGTGTCGGGACGTGGCTCAGCCTGGTAGAGCACTCGCTTGGGGTGCGAGGGGTCGGCAGTTCAAATCTGCCCGTCCCGACCATTTAAATCAGATACTTATAGGTTTTCCCCTCGCAAGGTTATGCAAATTGTGGGGGATAATGGGGGACCCCGATTGAATTTCCGCCTCATCTGCTCTACTGCACAGAAGTTTGCCTTGCCGAGTCTAGCAGGGCGATAGCTCTGTGTTTTGCTTCCGACCGGATGTGGCTGTAGTGCTCCAGCATCTTCCGGCTCAGGTGACCGCTGATCGCCTGAATGGTCGCATCGGGCGTTTGTGTTTCTGCCAGCTTGGAAATGAGGGTATGGCGGAGATCGTGCAGTCGGCAATTCACCTTTGCCTCCTTCTTGGCCGTGCGCCACGCCCTCTTCCATGACCCAACAGGCTTGCTCCGATCCACGTCGTAAGGGGTCATCACACCGCGTTGCGCTGAGCCGCGCCCCTTGAACACAAGTTTCTCGCTCGGGAAAATGAAGTCTTCCGGCTTGGAATCAGGCCACCCAGCGCGCCATGGCTGAAGCGCCATAAGCGCAGCTTGGTTATGCGCCTGCCGCTGGGCATTTTAACTGGGGTTGGATTCATAGGCGCCGGCGCAATCGTTCGCAAGAATGAAATGGTCCTCGGATTGACCACCGCGGCGACAATGTGGTTCGGGACCGTGGTTGGACTTTGCATGGGTGGAGGACAACTGGATCTGGGCTCTGCGTCCACCGTCCTCGGCTTTGGGGTTCTTTGGGGACTTCGCTATGTCGAAACTCACGTCGAGCGATATCAGCTTTCAGAATTGAAGATCACCATACAAGGCGACCAGCTTCAACCTCACGAGTTGCGGGAGAGACTAAAGGCGGCCGGCTTTCATCTCAAATCCCTCTCCTTCACTGATTGCATCCAAGAGCATCGCAGGGAATTCGATTGCAAAGTACGTTGGTCCTCTCCGCAGGAGATTCTTGAAGCTCCCCCGATACTCGCAGAACTGGAGCCCCTTCCAGGGGGGATTGAGTTGGAATGGAAGGCGTCTGGTTCCGGACCGCAGTAGCGCGGATGAAGTTGCCGTATTTCGTGATAACGCTACTTCGGGTCTGTGGTAGCGGCCTGGGACGACTGAGGGCTGGCGGCACCGGCATGCGGCAAAATTGGCGCGCTCTAGATCCGCTCAAGGACTCATGGAGCTGTGTTACAAATGTGAACGATATCATATGAGAGGTTTTGCATGGCTGTTCGTTTGGAACCATCTGCTCTTGTGTACGATGTTGGAGGCAGCCACGTGTCCGCCGCAGTTTGCCTGGACAGCACTTATCGTCTGGGTCCCGTTGTGAATACGCCGTACCCTTCCGAGCAATCCGTCGACGCCTTTATTCATGTCCTTCATTCTCTTGGCGTCGAGGCTTCAACCGGGTTTGCGGGCGTTGCGGGCGCCGAACTTGCGATGCCGGGCCCCTTCGATTTCAACGGGGGCGTAAGCCTGATGCGACACAAGCTGCCCTATCTCTACGGAGTAGACCTGCGCGAACTGTTGGCCCAACACTTTGGCTGGCAACGGAGCCAGGTGCGCTTTCTTGGCGATGCGGCGGCATTTTTGCTGGGCGAGATCGGAGCCGGAGCGGCGCACGGCGTTGCCCGCTCCGTTGGCATCACCCTGGGAACGGGGATCGGGTCGGCCTTTGGCGTGGATGGGCGGGTGGTGACCGAAGGCCCTGGCGTCGCTCCCAACGGGGAGATTTGGAACCTGCCTTATGAGGGGGGAATCCTGGAGGACGCCCTCTCGACGCGCGCCATCCAGCGAAGCTATGCAAACCGCACAGGCGTGGTTCCAGACGTGGCGACGATTGCCGCGACGGCGGCGGACGATCCAAACGCGAGCGCGGCGTTTGTTGAATTCGGCAACCATCTGGGGCAGGCTCTGCGGATGCTTCTCTCCGAGTTTGCTCCCCAAGTGGTGGTGCTGGGCGGAGGCATTGCGCGCTCCGCGCACTTGTTCCTGCCCGCCGCCGAGAGTCAATTGGAGGGTTTGAATTTCCACCTGGTGGTTTCCGCGCTGAAGGACAATGCGCCGTTGGTGGGAGCGGCGGTGGAGTGGTTCAATGGAACCAAATGCTGAGATGCGTACGCCGACGCAAAGGTCCATGCGAGCCTGAACGGCCATTGCCGGCCCGTGCAAGGTTGAGGGCTCATTGGAATCACTCTGAAACCGGAGCAATCCAGCGCACAAACGAAGACGCCAGAAACCGAAGTCTCTGGCGTCTCACAGAGGTGAACTCACAGGTTACTCAGTCCATGCATCGTCCCATTCAGCCCTGCGACGAGGCTCCGAGTTTCCTCGGCTCCTGCATCTTCAAGCTGCGCCAGCGATGGATCTTCGAGTTTTCTCGATTTTCGCACCTTCGGCGATGCTGGCGGTGAATCTCCGGGTCGCCCCGAATCTTCGCTCCTTCAGCATCCCCGGCGATGAGTTTTCGAGTTACCCCGAATCCCGCATCCTCCGGTCTTGCCGACGGTGAGTTTTCAGGTTGCCCTGAATCCTCGCTCCTTCGGCATCTCCGGCTGATGGATTTTCGAGTCTCCTCGAATCTCTCACCTTCCGGCGTGTCTCAATGCTTCATCGGGTCGCCCCGAATCCCGCATCGAAGGCTGGGTCGATCATGAATCCCCGGCGTGACTCGAACTTTGCATCCTCGGACGAAGCCGCGGATGAATCTTCGTGTCCAATCGGGACTTGCACATTCCCACCTAACTCTGGATGCATTCTCAATCTCAATTCGACCTTTCACGTGCCGGACAAGCCGGCTGTGAGCTGCCGAGTTCAATCGGATTCTGCATCTTCCTGTCAGACTGGAACTGCGTTTCCAATTCCCTACAGGGTCACCAACTGGTAAGGAGAGTAGGGCGGTTCAACCTGTGGAAGCAAGTGCAAAACCAAGAATTATCTGTGGATTTCACAAGGGTTGGTGCATTCATCAACGCCGGCGGGAGTTATTTGATTCAAAACTGCGTAATTCAGAAATTGAGAAGGAGTAACAGGCGCAAATTGCCTTGGGCACTTACCCCGTTTCCGCTGCGCTGTGCTCTTTGTGAGCGAGGCGGAAGCGGATGGGGGATCCTGTCGAGAGGGCCGAGTTCGACCTTAGTCAAACCAGGCCCCCTTCAGTGCGGCAAGAAGAGTGTCTAAGTGTTCACGTCGCGAGCTTCTCCCAGGATCAACTTGAGCGTAAACTGCCTGCGCCCGCGATAGATGGTGACGCTGATGGTGTCGCCGGCCTGGTGTTTGTTCATGATGGCGTTGATATCCTGCGGGTCGGCAACCTGCTGACCGTCGATGCCGACGATGAGGTCGCCGCCCAGCATGATGGGGGTGTTGCCCACGTAGGCTTGCTGGTTGCCGCCGTGCAGGCCAGCCCGCTCGGCAGCGCCGCCGGGAATCACCTTCTGCACCAGCACGCCGTAATCGGCAGCCAGGCCCATCTGCGAGGCCAGATCCGGTCCGATCGCATACGACACGATGCCCAGCGAGGGCCGCTTGACCTTCCCGTAGCGGGTAAGGTCGGCAAGCACGGCCTTGGCCGTATTGATGGGAATGGCGAATCCGATGCCGGAGCTCTGGTCCGCGCCGTTGGAGGCAATCATGGTGTTAATGCCGATCACTTCGCCGCGGGAGTTGAGCAGCGGGCCGCCGGAGTTGCCCGGATTGATGGCCGCGTCGGTCTGGATGGCGTCCTCGATAGGCGCGCCGTCGGCATTTTTAATAGACCGGATAGAGCTGATGATGCCGCGGGTCATGGTGCCGCTCAGTCCGAAGGGATTGCCGATGGCATAGACCTTCTGGCCCACGGCCAGGTCAGCGGAGTCGGCCAGCGTGACCGCCTGCAGGTTGGGCGCGTCGATCTGCAGCAGGGCCAGGTCGTGCACGCGATCGGTTCCCACCACCTTGGCCTTGTAACTGCGCTTGTTGCTCAACGTGACTTCGATGCCCCGGTTGGCGCCCTCAACAACGTGGAAGTTGGTCAGCACGTGGCCGGCCTTGTCGAGAACGAATCCCGAGCCCTGGCCCTGTTGCGGCACGGTTCCATAAAAGAAGTTGAACACCAGCGTGGTGGAGGTGATGTTCACCACCGAAGGCACAACCCGCTTGTATACGGCGATATTGTTCTGCTCTTCGGCATCGTAAGCGGGCGCGGCCTCGGCCTCGGTGAGCTGGAGCGGCGAGCCGGAGCCGTCCACGTTGTGGAACAGCGACAGATGGCCAAGAACGGGAGGAAGATGCGTGGTGAGGTACCAGAACCCACCCACCAGCAGGACAACCAGAAGAACCCGGCGCAGTTTCATGGCTTTTGAACCTAAAGACCTTTCTAAAGAGTGATCAGACCTCGGTGGCCAGTCTCCACAGCTAAGACTGCATACGGCAGTATCGGCGATTGCCGGCCCCGGCCCTTGAACCTGGGGCAACTGACTAATGATTACGGCTAAAGCGCGTCCCGGTTCCATGAGGAGGGACGCGCCTGCCTCTTCTTATTCTAAAGACTCATTCCCCAGGGATTTGTTGCTTTCGGTCTTCAGACGCCGCCACAGCTCTTCGACCTGGGCTCGGAGGGCCGCCTTATCTCCTGAGTTTTCCAGGATATAGTCGGCTCGTGCGGCCTTGATTGTGTCGGGAATCTGGTGCGCCAGGCGAAGGCGGGCATCCGACTCGGCGGATGCCCGGCCAGCGGCGTCGGGACTGATTCTGGCCGCATAGCGGGCGATTTTCTCCTCGTCGGGGGCGGTGACCACGACCACGCGATCGATGCGGCGGCGCCAGTCGGCCAGCACACTCTCTTGTTCGCCGCGGGCCCGGGCATCGCGCTCCACCTCAAAAATCAGCGCCGATTCGACGACGGCCACGGCGGCAGGATTACGGGCAAAAACCTGGTCCATCCAGCGCCGCTGGGCGGCAATCACCGCCGGGTGCACAATGGCGTTCAATTCGTTGACCCGTCCGCCCTGGAAAGCGATCTCAGCCAGCCGCACGCGGTTCAAGCGGCCGCCGGGACCAACCACGCCGGGACCAAACGTGCGCACGATTGCGGAATACACGTCCTGGCCCGGCTCCATCAGCGTCCGGCCCAGCTCATCGGCCTCGATGACCTCGGCGCCGAGGGTGCGCAGGTAGTCCGCGACCGTACTCTTGCCGCTGCCCAGGCCGCCGGTTAGCCCGACCCTCAGCATCTAGAGTCCCCGCCGCATTTTGGCGGCGCGCACCGTGTTGGCCATCAGCATGGCAATCGTCAGCGGACCCACGCCGCCCGGCACCGGCGTATAGGCCCCGGACCCTTCGTATGCCTTGGGGTGTATGTCGCCCACAATCGTCGATCCCCGTTTGGCGAAGGCGGCCCCGCGCCGGGCGTCGCCCGCAAAAAAGCGGGCAAACTCCGTTGGGTTGGTGATCCGGTTGATGCCCACGTCAATCAGTGTGGCCCCAGGGGTGACCATCTCCGGCGTAATGAACCCTGCGCGGCCGATGGCGGCCACCAGAATGTCCGCCTGCCGCGTGACCTCTCCGAGGTTTCGTGTTTTGGAGTGACAGATGGTGACAGTAGCATTCTGGTGCAGCAGCAGCATGGCGACCGGCTTGCCCACAATGTCGCTGCGGCCCACCACCACGGCGTGCTGCCCGGCGATGGGAATGCCATTGCGCTTCAAAATCTCGATAATCCCGGCGGGCGTGCAGGGCGCAAGCGCGGGACGTCCGGCCTGCAAGCGGCCCGCGTTCACCGGGTGAAAGCCGTCCACATCTTTTGCGGGAGAGACCGCATCGAGCAAGGCTTTCGTGTCCACTTGCTTGGGCAGCGGCAACTGGATGAGGATGCCGTCGATCTCGTCGCGGCTGTTGAGGGCGGCCACCAAGTCGAACATCTCTTCCGTGGTGACGGTCTCGGGCGGTGTGATCAGGTCGCTATAAATGCCCAGTTCGGCGCAGGTCTGCACCTTGCTGCGTACATAAATCTGCGAAGCGGCCACGTTGCCCACCAGCACCGCCGCGAGGCCAGGGCGAATCCCTTGACCGGCCAGCGCTCGGACCTCCTCGGCCACTTCCTGCTTGATCGCCGCGGCAATCGCCGCCCCATCCAGAATCGTTGGCATCTTGCACTCCAAATCTCAATCGTATCTTGTCCCGTCGGGGATATGGAGCAGACAAGCCGCCTCTTCTCCGCACCCGGCGACGCCCGCCCATCCAGAATCTCAACCCGATCGTCCATCCAAAACGGGGCCCTAACTTCGGATCCCCATTGCTTGAGCAATTCTGACCTTCCGAGCCTTTCGAATCGGCCCACTATTCCTTTGGCGCTCTATCGGCTTCCTTAATTGCCGTCCACACCCGATCCAGCCGTCTCACTCCAAAGGAGCCACCATGTCCGACCTCAATCCGTCTGGCCTTTCCGACAACGCTGCCGGCGGCATCGCCTACATCACGATCATCCCGGCAATCGTGTTCCTGATTATTGAGCCCTTCAAAAGAAGTTCCTATGTCCGCTTCCATGCCTGGCAGTCGATCTTCTTCTTCGTTGCCTGGGCGGTGGCGCATATTCTGGTCGAGATCGTGCAGAATCTCATCCCAACGGTCGTGTTTCTCACCCTGACGCTGTGGCAATTTGTCGATCTTGCCTTCTTTGTCGTGCTGGTCATCGTGTTCGTGAATGCGTTCAACGGCAAGCGCCTGAAACTGCCCATCCTCGGCAGTCTCGCCGAGCAGCAGGCCAACCGGTAGCCGGCCCCGCGCAGGGCGCTCGCTGTTACCGCCGCTTGCCCTTTTTGCCGAATTTCTTTGGGGGCTTGAAGCCGCCTTTGTGGGTTTCCTTGCGCCGGCTCTTTTTCGGTTTGGCGGGGGGCCTTGCGGCTTTCTTTCCGGTCAGCGGAATGCCCTCTTCCACAATCGAGAATTGAAGCCTGCGCTCCTGGGCCAGGATGCGATCAAGAATCACCTGCACGCGGTCGCCGGCGCGGAAGCGGCGTCCCGTGCGCTCGCCGATGATTTCGTGGGTGTTTTCGCGCCAGGTGTAACGGTCATCGCGCAGCGAATCGATGGGGACCAGCCCCTCGACAAACAGGTCGGTGAGCTCGACAAAGAGGCCATACTTCGCCGGGTTCAAGACCAGCGCCGCAAACTCCTCGCCCACGCGGTCCTGCATGAAGCGGACCTTCTTCCACTCCACCAACTCGCGCTCGGCCTCGGCGGCGCGGCGCTCGGTGAGGCTGGTCTCCTCGGCAATCTGTGCCAGCTCGGCCTCAGGGATGGGCGGCTCGCCGGTGAATCCGCCCGCTTGCTTCGGCGCTTTTCCCCGGTGAATCACGATCCCGGCCAACCCTTCATTCGGATGCGTCCACGGAGAGCTGTGACGGCCTTGCGTCACCATTCCCTCGCCGCTGACGCCCTGGCTGAGAAGAGATTTGGAAATGCGGTGGACGATCAGGTCGGGATAGCGGCGAATGGGCGAAGTGAAGTGCGTATACGAGGGCGCGGCCAGCGCAAAATGGCCCTCGTTGATCTCCGAATAGCGCGCCTGCTTGAGCGAGCGGAGCATCAGGTAGCTCAGAATCCGCTCCTCCGGCTTGCCCTCGATCTTTGCAGCCAGCTTCTGGTACATGCGCGGAGTTACCGGAATGTCTTCCGGCACCTCATGCACCCGGGGATTGCGCCCGGTGCGATGCGCGTCGCGGCGGTCGCCGCGCGTCTGGATGCGCTTGACGGGCAGCGCGCCCAGCCCGAGCGAGTAGCCAAAGGCGGCGGCCAACTCCTCAAACTGCACAACACGGCGAGGTTCAGGCTTTTCATGGATGCGATAGAGCGACGGCACACCCAGGTCTTCAAGCCAGGTGGCGACACACTCATTGGCAGCCAGCATGAACTCCTCGATAAGCCGGTTGGCCCAGGTGCGTTCGGACTTGGTGACGCCGCGCATCTGACCCTGCTCGTCAAACTCGATCACTGGCTCGGGCAAATCGAAATCGATGCTGCCCCGCTCCTCGCGGCGCTTGTTCATCAGGCCAGCCAGCTTGCGCATGCGCTCGAAATCCGGCACCAAGGCTGCGTAGCGCGCCCGCGTCTCCACATCGCCTTCAAGAATTGCATGGACTTCGGTATAGGTCATGCGCGCAGCGGAGCGAATGACGCCCTCGACGATTTCGTAGCTCTCGATGCGGCCCTCGGAATCGAGTTGCAGGATGCAGCTCAGCACCAGCCGGTCTTCGCCGGGGCGCAGGCTGCAAATTCCGCTGGAAAGCTCCTGCGGCAGCATGGGAATGGCGCGGTCGGGAAAGTAAACGCTGGTTCCGCGGAAGCGCGCTTCGAGGTCGAGGTCCGTTCCCGCGCGCACATACTCGGCGACATCGGCAATGTGCACCTGGAGTTCGTAGCCGCCGTCCGCACGCCCGGTCACCAGCACGGCGTCGTCGAAATCACGAGCCGTTTCGCCGTCGATGGTGACAATGGGAAGGGAGCGAAAATCGCGCCGGGTGGCGGCCTCGGCCACATCCAGATGAGCCACGGCGCGCGCCTCGGCTAGCACCCTTTCCGGGAAGACGCGCGGCAACTGGTGCTTGCGGATCATCATTTCCACGTCCACGCCGAAGTCGTCTGGATCGCCCAGAACCTCAATCACCCTGCCAATCGGCGGCCGGGTCGGTGTCGGCCAACTGGTGATTTCCACGTCCACCACCAGGCCTTCCAGGCTTTCGTGCACGGCGGCAGACGCAGCTTGGTCGCCGAGCACCCGGTGGGGCGTAGCCGTCTCCGCGGGTTGCGGTAGTTCCTCGCCGTCGGGAATCAGAATGTGCTGCGTCATTCGCTCGTCGAACGGAACAACGGTGTGCCCCTGATCATGGTCTGACCGCGCGTAGTGAAAGACCCCAACCACGGTGGGGTTGTGACGCTCGATCACCCGAACAATGCGGCCCGTTTGGCGGCCATCGGCCTTGGGAGGTTCCACCTCAACCAGCACCTGGTCGCCCTGCATGGCGCCATTGATCTCGTTTGGCGGGATGAAGATGTCTTCCTGTGGCTGGCCTTTTGTCGAGGCCTGCCGCGGGTTGGGCCTGACAAATCCGTAGCCGTCGCGGTGCAGATCGAGCCGCCCAGCGGCCAGATTGTCGCGCGTACCAAGCGGCCGGGGAAGGCTCCAATGCTCGCGATCGAGCTTGGCCAGTGCGCCGCGCACAGTGAGCCGCGCCAGTTGCTCAAGCAGCAGTCGCCGCTCCCGGCCGCCGGCCAGCCCCAATTCGCGCACCAGTTGCTTGTATCCGGCCTTTCCGCCTGCGGAGCGCGCAATGCGCGCCATCAGTTCCCTATCGGTCATAGCTCAAGAGTAGGACATTCAGAATGGGACACGGAGCGTTTTGTTCGCAGTCAGCGTGGGGTTCATCCCGGCAGTGACTCGCTGCGACGAACCGGGCTGTTGCTGAACCTGACCCGTGCAGTCGATTATTTACCCTGCGCGGGCTTAAAATGGCAGCAACGATGCATTGCTGGTCCAAGAAGCGATAACATCCTAGTTGTGACTGCACGCGTCTGGCCCAAGGCAACAGGAGCCCTGCAGTTCAAACAGTCAGATTTTGGCCCCCCGGCGATGCCCCCTGCCGAGGGAATCCGAGTCCCAGCAGGACAGAAAAGGATTCAACTTGAGCGCTATGTGGAAACCCAGCCAATCCGGATCAATTGTTCCGCCCCCCCCGCCAGAGCCGTCCCACCCCGCTTCCCCCGCCCCAGCCTTTGAACCCGCAGCGCGCGCCGTGGCTCAAGTCAGCGACCAGGCCACGATCGGCAAGGGCCTCTTCGTCAAGGGTGAGATCACCGGCTCCGAATCGCTGTTTATTGACGGCAAGCTCGAGGGAAGCATCTCGCTCCCAGGGAACCGCGTCACCATCGGCCGCAACGGCCAGGTTCAAGCAAGCATCTCGGCCCGCGAAATCGTCATCCTGGGCAAGGTGCGCGGCAATATCGCCGCTTCGGACCGCGTGGAAATACGCGTCGAGGGATCTCTCACGGGCGACGTTACCGCGGCCCGCATCAGCATCGAGGACGGTTCTTACTTCAAGGGCGGCATCGAACTTCGCAAGCCGGAGGCAAAGAGCCCCGTTCCAGGAGCTCCGTCCACGGCTTTGCCTGAGCCATCCAAGCCAGTACAGGCATAGATTCGCGCCGGAGCGGCGGGCCTGCCCCATCGCTTTCAAGCAGGGAGAGCTTTCGTGTTCTCCCTGCGATTCCGCATTCGATCGAGGGCGGCAGACCGCTTTCATCCGCCTGCAAGCCCGATCCCGATTCGTTTGGTTTTGATATTCCGTTGATGCCCCATCCAAATTCACGGCGCACCGATTCCTCGATGGAGCTGCTCTTTTTCGCCGGATGGTTCAACGAGGCTCACAAACCGCATGTCCAGGCTGTCAGCGCTGACGCATTCCAAGGTAGACGATTTGATGCGTGGAGAGGACCCCTGCGGCCGGGCCGGGACAACTAAAGATCCATCGGCGCATCCAATCGTTGTAGACCGAAACCAACAGATCTATGCGCATTTGAGAATGGGCCACCCGGTACATGTCAATGGGTCCGCGGGACTCGAAAAATGCTCCTGACGGTGTTCCTCGCCGCATTTTCAGGGGATTGTTCCGATTCGTTTGGCAAATTGTTGCAGTTCTGTTACTTTTTATTGAGCATTGCTCGTTAGTCTGTGGAAACAAGTTAGTATTGTGGGCGAAGAAAGTTTCGACGGACAACGTAAAGGTAAGATTTTCGGCGGGCGCAACAAAGGCACTCTGTGGCTGGCGGTTGGCAATACGTTTTTCCGAACTTCCGGCAGAGGCTTGCCAAGCAATTCATATCCCCAGAAAGGAATACCTTCCGTGAGCGCTACCTGGAAAACCAATGAGCAAGACACTCCCGCCTTCAACCATACGCCGGACTCCGCACGCCCCCTGCTAGGTGTTGCAGCCATTGAGCAAGTGGCGCGCTCCGCAGTCTCCTCCGACCAGGCCACCATCGGCAAGGGACTCGTTCTTTCGGGCGAAATCACGGGCACGGAATCCCTGTTTGTCGACGGCAAGGTCGAGGGCAGCATCAGCCTTCCCGGCAATCGCGTCACCGTCGGTCGCAACGGCAAGGTCAACGCCAGCATCACTGCCCGCGAGATCGTCGTGCTGGGTAAAGTGCGCGGCAACGTCACCGCTTCCGACCGCGTGGACATACGCGCCGATGGCGCTCTGATCGGCGACGTAACAGCAGCGCGCATCAGCATCGAAGACGGCGCTTTCTTCAAAGGTGGCATCGACATCCGCAAGTCCGAAAACAAGTCGACGCTCGTGTCAGCCGCTGAAATGCCCAAATCGGCTTTGGCATAAAGACCCTATCAAACGCCTCACCGGCGCAACGGCCCCGTACGCCAGAGGCCGCTGCGCCGGTGAGATGACGTGCGCATCCCCCTTTCGCTCCGCAAGCCAAAGCAACTGGAAATTCGCTGGACAGTCTGCTCCCCCATACCGGGGGATAGCTTGTCGTCCAGATCGTATCGCGTCTATCAGGGGGTACCAGCGGTGCATCATTTCTCTCGTGCCGTGATAAAATGTTTGATCAGATTCATTCTTGATCAAGTTTGGTTACCCAAGCGCGCGATCAAGGTGCACTGTCTTGGGTAGCTGGAATTCAACCGCCCGCACATCAAGCGGACACCATTCGCTTCTGCTGCTTCCTGAATTTTGGCCACCGATGAGATGTGCATTTTGCAGTTCCGCCAGCGTGCGAGTCTCAGGGCTCCGGACTGCGGATTCCTTTCCCGTCTTGTTTTGCGATTTTCGGTTCGTTGCCGAGAGTGCAGCGAGCGCTTTCACTCGAGCGTCTTCCGGGCTCTGCAGCATCGCGAGATATGGACGAAGCTTCACCGCAATGGGAGCAGTTGAGCGCTGTCCCCTCAGCAATGTCATGCGATAGGAAAGACCTGAAGCCGCGGCAAGGTCCCGGCAACACGAAAGACAAGCAAGCGGCGCCGCGGCAATCGTTTCGCCCCGGTTCCCGGTTTCATCAGAGAAGAAAGTGTACGAGATGACCACCATGTGGAAGCCAAACCAGCCTTCAACAGTCCCACACAATTCCCCCCAGGATTCTGCACACGCTTTGCCCGGAATCGCAGCAGTGGACTTTCCGGCTCATCATGCCTCTTCGCCAGCCGATCAGGCCACCATTAGCAAAGGCATTGTCTTCAGCGGAGAGATCACGGGCACGGATTCGCTGATTATCTACGGCAAGATCGAGGGTCGCATCAGCCTCCCCGGCAGCCGCGTCACCGTGGGCCGCAACGGCCAGGTAACGGCCAACATCGCTGCCGCCGAGATTGTGATCCAGGGCAAGGTGCGCGGCAATGTGTCCGCCACGGACCGTCTCGAGATCCGCGCCGATGGTGCTTTGACCGGCGACGTTACGACAGCGCGCATCAGCATCGAGGACGGCGCCTTCTTCAAAGGAGGCATCGACATCCGCAAGTCCGAAAAGAGATCGATGCTCGCGCCAGCGACTGAAATGCCCAAGTCGGCCCTGGCATAGAAAGACTGCGGAGAAACTCGAGGCTTCGAGTGAAGTGGTGGAGAGACTTTCCTTCGCCAATCATCCGGCGCTGATTCTGTTGTCTTTACGCTTGAACTGAAACCGCCGCCTTCCTCCGGATCGAGTTTCTCCACGGCATTGAAGAACCCCATCCAAGCCTTCTCCGCCACAACAGTCCATGTATCCCGAGGGTCTGTTGTGGCGTGACATAAACCTGCCCAAGCCCGCTCACCCACCCTTCTTTTATTGCGCCCATATAAATAAAGGCGAGATTTTTACAGTCCGGATATCTTTTCGTAGTAATGTGACTATTGGGTGGCTATTGCTCTTTATCGGGTTACCAAAGTTCTAGAAAGAGTTGCTATGACTGCGCATAGTCATACAACAGCTCCTCTTCATACAAGCTGATCGTTTCCACCCTCATTGCTGTTGAATTCAGGCTACTTGGGAGGTGTGATCTTTGCATCCCTGCAAGTTTGCGGATTTCGAGGCTGCGGGCCGCAGATTTCCGTTCATTCTTGTCTCTGGAATGCTCCCTTCGGCTCCGGCAATGCCGCGAGCGCTTAAACAAAAGCGCATTCAGCGTTTGCAATATCGGCTGAGCTCGCGGAAGCGCCACTGCGAAGCAAGCAATTGAACGATGTTCTGAACGCCCATATCAATTTGGCCGATAGCGCCTCAAGCCGGATCCGTCGCCAGCCGGCAGGACGCACAACCCAATGGGCCCTCGGCAAGCTTCTTGCTCTGGGACCCGGACCTCCCAGAAAAGGATGTTCATACGATGACCGCAATTTGGAAAATCAATCGCACCCCCGTCTCCTCCTCCAGTCCCGCTCCGGGACCGGTGCGCCCTTTATCGAGCATTCCAGCCGCTAAACCGCCGGCTCGCGCGGTGCCTTTCTCGCCCAGCCAGTCCACTATCGGCAAAGGAATTGTCTTTTCGGGAGAAATCAGCGGCTCGGAGCCGCTTTATATCGAAGGCAAAGTGGAAGGGATCATCAACCTGCCAGGCAGCCGCGTCACCGTCGGTCGCGGCAGCCAGGTGACCGCCAGCATCATGGCTAGCGAGATCGTCGTCCAGGGCGCTGTGCTCGGCAATGTCTCCGCTTTCGACCGCATCGAAATCTGCTCCGAGGGTTCCCTCGTCGGCGACGTGATTGCCGCTCGCATCAGCATCGAAGACGGCGCATTCTTGAAGGGTGTGGTCGATTTCCGCAAGCCCGATCACAAATCCGAGTCGAAGCCGGAATCCGTGGTTTCGGCCCCTCTCAAGGCCTCCAAGCCGGTACCCTCGGCTCCGGCCCCGGTCAGAGCTTCCCGGCCGTCGCTTCCAGCTTCGGCCCCCTTCAACGCTCCTGAGCTGGTCCTGCAATAGCGGCCTCGTCAGCTCCCGCTTTCGCAAGGCGCCCTGCATTGGCAGAGGCGCCTTTCTCAAGGGCACCGATATTCGCCAGTCCGAATGCTTGCGGCCACGAGAATGTCCAATTTGGCCTTGATATAAAGCTCGTCCCAGGCTTCTCCTGCACTATCGCCCATCCAAACTATCGAGCGCATCTACAGGGACGTATTTCTCGGTCTTCCAGAACCGCTTGGCCTTGAGAAACCCGCACCGCCATGCGCGAAATTGAACAGCCTCCGGGCCGAACGAATCGAGATAATGGGAGAGATTGCCGCCTGCGTTAGCATTAGGGCGACAGGAAATCGAAGCACATGGGCTTGCGGCGAACGCAAGAGGTTCCCGCAGGAAAGGAAGTGCATACGGTGGCCACAATGTGGAAGCCCAATCGGACCTCAACACCCGCGTTTGAATCCGGGCCCGGTTTGCCTGACGCCTCAATCCCCGGGCTGTCCCCCATCCCTGAGTCGTCGAGTCGTCTCGCCCTTGTTGCGGCCGGCCAGTCCTCGATCAGCAAAGGCCTGCTCTTCACAGGGGAGATTACCGGCTCAGAGTCGCTTCATATCGACGGTAAAGTCGAAGGCCGGATCAACCTCCCTGGCAGCCGCGTGACCGTGGGCCATACCGGCCAGGTGGACGCAGGCATCACCGCCGGCGAAATTATTGTCGAAGGAAGGATTCGCGGCAACGTATCCGCCTTTTCCCTGGTCGAAGTCCGCTCCGACGGCGCTCTGACCGGCGACGTGACGACCACCCGCATCAGCATCGAAGACGGCGCATTCTTCAAGGGCGGCATCGATATTCGCAAACCCGAGCGCAAGCCTGAGCCCGAGCCTGCAGTTGAGGCTCCATTGCGAGGCGAAACCGACACGCCATTCCTGCAATAGAGATGCGATCGCCGCCAGCCCAAAGACAATCTTTGGGCTGGTGGAGGATCCCATAAATTCAACCCTTGGCGGCTGGGGGCATTGAAGGCTTGACCCGAGGTGAAATGCGATCGGCTCCGCATGGAAACGTGCGGAAATAAATCTCGAAATTCATCTTTAACCGCAAGAAATTTATATCGATAGGCCCAGGTGAGCGGAACTGGACAGCCCCTGTTTATGCCCAGCCCAACCGCTTCATCATCACCCTGGGCAGTGCCGACCCGGACTTTTCCAGCACCCATTTGGCAACCAGGACCCAAAGCGCGGTGCCGGCCACCAGTACTGCCACGTCAATCCAGAGAATCTGGGCGGGCAATGCCCGGTGCAGCACACTGCCTAAACCTCCGCAGACCAACGCAACTCCCGCCCCGCTGACAACCGCGGCAAGCAGGCAGCGGCCCATTTCCCGATAGTCCAAGCTGGCCAGCGAAACCATACGGCGTTGATGCAGGAGCACGGCAATCGATCCGGTCTGCAGAGCAATCCCCAGGTCGGAGGCAATGGCCAGCCCCATTGCCCCATACCAGTGGTAGAGCGCGGCATAGATGGGCAGCGAAACCAGCGTGGCCACGGTCCCAGCCGCCATGGGAACGAAGGTATTTCCAGCGGCGTAAAAGGCGCGCGAATAGATGGCCTGCGCCGACCAGAGGAATAACGAGATGGAGAAGACGGCGAAGTAGCCGGCGCATTCGTGCGCATCCAGTAAAGAGAAGCGTCCGCCGCTGAAAAGCAACTCCACCAATGGAGCGGCCAGCGCCACCATGGCCGAGGCAGCCAACAGCCCCAGGGAACTCACGCGCGAGACTGAGTCGGCCACGCCCACCGCGAATTCGTAGCGGCGCTCCCTGCTCCATAAGCTGGCAAAAAAAGGCATGGATGCCGCGCCGGCCGCCTGGGCCAGCATGGCCATGGGCGCAGTGAAGAGCTGCTTTGCATAGGTCATCAACGTGACCGCGCCGTTCGTTTTTGATGCGAAGTGGGCGATGATCCAACTGTCGGCGGTCACCAACGAAACGCCCACAATCAGCGGAAGCGAGAGCCGTACCCACTCGTGCAAGCCCTCGTCGTGCCAATCGAGAATCGGCCGATAGCGCGTGCCAGCGCGCCGGGCGAAGATCGCGTTCAAAAGAAACGGCCCCAGAAACGCGCCGGCCAGCGTGCCGATGGCCAGCGAAGAGACGCCCAGGCGATGCACCAGCAAGATGCCGCCGGCAATGGTGCCCAGGTTATAGATCAACGGCGCCACGGCCTGCACGCTGAACTGCTTGCGCACCAGCAGGACTGCGGCAAACACGCCGCCGGCAAAGAAGAACAACTGCGCGGGCAGCACAATGCGCGTCAGGCGAACGCAGAGCGCCGCTTTTTCGGCGTCAAAGCCGTCGAACCACCAATGGATGTACCACGGGGCAAAGATTTCAGCCAGCACAATGGCGGCGCCCAGCACCAGGTACATGGTGGTCAGGATCACCGAGAGCGACCGCTGCCCCTCCTCTTCCCTCCCCGTTTCGTGATAGCGCGTGAGGATGGTGACAAAGGTGATGGAGGCCGCGCCGCCCACAAGAAAATAGGAAATCATGTCGGGCAGCACGAAAGCCGCGTTGAATGCGTCGGCTTCCATGCCGCGCCCGAACAGCCATGCGATGTATTTGATGCGCACCAGCCCGATGATCCGCGACAGCAGCGTGGACGCCATCAGCACGATGGTTGCCGTGAATGCCGTGTGCTTGTGCGACGGGCGCAGGATTCCCAAGCCGCGTGCCCACTTGGACCGCGCAGACGGAGAAGGCTGAGTTGGGGGCGCTCCTGCCACTGGAGTTGATTCTAACGGGAATGCGGACAAAGGCTGCAAAAGGCTGCCGGGAAGGATCGCCTTGTGCACTCCACCCGAAGCGCAATGGGGTGCGCGGGCGAAAGGCAATTTTCCGCGTATCCTGTCCGCAGGAGGCATTGCATGCAGCGGGCTTTTGAATTGGCAGTGGTGTTTTGGGCGTTCGCAGAAGCGGGCTTGACAGCGCAGACGATTCATGGACGCGGAGGCATCACCCTGCCGGCTCCGCCCGTTGTCGAGGCCGTTCCGGTGGCCGACGACTACTTCGGGACGAAAATCCCCGACAGCTACCGTTGGCTGGAAGATGCAAAGAGCACTGAGACCCGCGCCTTTGTCGATGCCCAGAACGCCTACACAGCGCGCTACATGAAACAGGCGCGCATCCGGCCCCAGGTCGAGGACGATCTCGACGAGTTGGAACACGTTTCGCGATGGACGCTGCCTATCGAGCGCGGCGGCAGCTACTTCTTTCAAAAGCGGCTGGCCGGCGAGGAGCAGGCCTCGATCTACGTTCGCCGCGGCTGGACGAACCCAGGCGGAACAGCAAAGGACGAGCGGCTCATCGATCCTGCCAAGCTGAGCCGCGACCCCAACACATCGGTGGACCTGGCGGATGTGTCGCGCGATGGGCTGTTGATGGCCTTTCGAGTGCGCCAGGGCGGAGCGGATGAGACCACCGTTCGCGTGGCCAACACCAAGACCGGCAAGACCCTTGAGGATGAACTGCCCGCGGGCCTCTATTTTTCGGTCAACTTCACGCCCGACGGCAAGGGACTGTTCTACACCCGCACCAACCGCCAGGGCACGCTCCTCTATCAGCATTCGCTGGGAACTCTTCCTACGCGCGACACACTGCTGTTCGGGCGCGAGTTCCGCGGCGAGGAACTGGGTCCCATCGACGTGTTCAGCGCCGAGGTCACGGACGATGGCCGCTACCTGGTGATCGAGATCTACCGCGGGTCCCCGGCAAAGCGCGTCGACATCGTCTTCCGCGACCTGACCAAGCCGGGCTCGCCGTTCGACATTCTGGTGTGCGGCCTGGATTCCCGGTTCTCCGCCATCTACGCCAAGGGCGCGTGGTACGTAAAAACCGATTATCAGTCGCCCAACGGACGCATTCTCAAGGCCGACCCAGGCATCATGCCCGACGTGTGGAAGACCGTTGTGGCGGAAGGGCCAAACGTGATCGAGGACTTCTCCATCGTCGGCGGCAAAATCTACGTCAAGCGGCTCAAGGACGTGAAATCGGAGACTTCCGTCTACACGCTGGACGGCAAGCCGGCCGGGGAAATCGACTATGACGGCATCGGCTCCGCCTCAAGCGTGGTGGGCCGCACCACGGACCGCTACGGCTTTTTCAGCTTCGAGTCGTTCATTCAGCCGCCTACCCTGTTTCGTCTGGACACGCTCACCGGCAAGCGCGAGATTTTTGCCCAGCCCAAAATCCCCTTCGACTCCGGCCAGTACGAGCTCAAGCAGGTCTTCTTCAAGTCAAAGGACGGGACCCAGGTTCCCATGTTCATCGCCGGCAGGAAAGGGTTGAAGCAGGACGGCGCGGAACGCTTGCTGATGACCGGCTATGGAGGCTTCGACGTCAGCATCACCCCCCGCTGGAGCCCGGTTTATGCGTGGTGGCTTGCGCAGGGCGGCTGGTTCGCGCTGCCGAACCTGCGCGGCGGCGGCGAATATGGCGAGCACTGGCACGAGCAGGCCATGTTCGAGAAAAAGCAGAATGTCTTCGACGACTGGTTTGCCGCAGCCGAGTACTTGATCGCCAACAAGTACACCTCTGCGCAGCATTTCGCCATTACCGGCCGCTCCAATGGCGGGCTGCTGATGGGCGCCTCGATTACCCAGCGGCCTGAACTCTTCGCGGCGGTCGAGTGTGGCTATCCCCTGCTGGACATGCTCCGCTACCAGAAATTTCTTCAGGGCCCACTCTGGACTACCGAATACGGCTCGGCGGAGAACGAAAAGCAGTTCTTCTATCTGCTCAAGTACTCGCCGTACCACAATGTGAAGCCCGGGGCCGCCTATCCTGCAGTGCTGTTCTTTACCGGGGACAGCGATACGCGGGTGGACCCGCTCCATGCCCGCAAGATGACACCTCTTTTGCAGTCGGCCTCCTCCAGCGGACGGCCGATCCTGCTGCATTACAGCCTCGCAGGCGGGCACTCCGCCGGGGTCAGCGTGGAACAGCAGATCCAGGACAACGCGGACGAACTCACGTTCCTCTGGACGGAAACGGGACAGGCTGTCGCACAAAGGTAGCGGCTCGCCTTCGGGTCAGGTACCCTCGTGACTGCCCTGCCGTAACCTCTCCGGTTAGGGTCTGCGGTAACCTGTTGCGATTTGAAAACATTTCCGATAAGAGAGATGGAATGCCTGTGCAGCAGGCTTGATCGTCGGCCTGGCAGTGCCCGTACCCGCGAGGATTGATGCACGGGAGCGGAACTGGCAGTCTTCGGCCGTTTGTTTGCCGGGCGCACAGAGGGCTGGCTTTCACTGGCTGCAAATGCACGCTGCCGTGGATGCGGCGGGACAGGGAGTCGAGATGATCCACGCGGAATCAGAGATAGGCGAAATCGATCGGCAGCAGGAGGAAGCACGGGTGGCTGCGCTTCTCTCCACGGAGATTCTGGACACCTCGCCCGAGCCCAGCTACGATGCCATCACGCACCTGGCCGCCGAGTATTTCCACGCCGATGCGGCCACCATTGCCTTTGCCGACGAAAGCCGGGTGTGGATGAAATCCAGCCGGGGCCAGACAGTCCGCGAGTTGCCGCGCAGCAACTCCATCTTCAACCTGGTGCTAAGAGAAGACGGTCCGGCCATCGTCCCGGATGTCGCCAAACATCCACAATCCGAGGCGTTGGCGCCGCGGCTCAAGCACCTCGGCATGGCATCTTTTTGCAGTGTGCCTGTTCGCTCCTTCGACGGAAAGATTCTCGGCGTCCTGACCATCTTCCGCCGCAAGCCCTGCGAAAACTTGCGGCCGGACGCACTGCGCATGCTGGAGAGCCTGGCCGACATGGTCTCAAGCCAGTTGGAACTGCGCAGGCTGCGCAAAACCGTGAACGGATGTGGGTCGCGGCGCTCAAGAGCTGCCGCGGCCGCAAAGGAAAGCTGGCCGCGCAGGCCCGACTTGCGCCACGCGCTCGAACAGCGCCAGTTTGTGCTCCATTACCAGCCGGAGGTCGAACTCTCCACGCGCAAAATCGTCGGGCTCGAAGCCCTGATCCGCTGGGATCATCCCGAGCGCGGCCTGATTCCTCCCATGGAGTTCATTCCCCTGGCCGAAGAATGCGGGCTCATCCTGCCCATCGGCGACTGGGGACTCGCCGAGGCCTGCAGCCAGATTCAGAAGTGGTGCGAGGAAGATTCGCGCCACAGCTCGCTGCGGGTTTGCGTCAACCTCTCCGCACGCCAGTTCTCGCGCACGGGCCTGGCCGACCACGTAGAGGCCCTGCTGCTGCAATCCGGCATCTCCAGCCACCAACTCGGTCTGGAGATGACCGAGTCCAGCCTCATTCCCGACATGGACACCGCCCTCCAGGTTCTGTGCAGCCTGCGCAAGCTGGGCGTCTCCCTGCTGATGGACGATTTCGGCACCGGCTACAGCTCCCTCAATCACCTGCATTCCTTCCCATTCGACGTGCTCAAGATCGACCGCTCCTTCGTGGGCCGCATGACCGAGGGCGATCAGCCGCTGCAGATCGTCCGCACCATCATCGAACTGGCGCGCGTGCTGGGCATGGACGTGGTTGCGGAGGGCATTGAGACCCGCGAGCAATATCGCCTGCTGCGACAGATGGGCTGCCGCTATGGGCAGGGCTTCCTGATGGCGCGTCCCATGACAGCCGAGGCGGCCACCCGCTTGCTGCGCCTGCCGGGACGCATACTCCCCGACCCCGAGGCGCTCGAATCCGCTTGCGCCTGAATAGCTTCGCACGTCCTTCGTCCTCAACGCCTTGAGATTTCTGGTGCGCCGGGGCATTTCAGGACGATTCATTTCGGGAATGGCGGCCGGCGGGTCCCGTTCTGGAATTTGGTCAGCCCTTTGCATGGGAGATTCCTCACGCTGGCCGCCCGGCCTAGCGGTATGCTTCAGGCCATGGAGCAACCAGCCGCAGCCCACGCGCCCTCGCCCAACTCACCCAGTTTTGCGGGTTTGCTGGCTGCGCTTGCCGCGCCTGCAGCAAAGAGACCGTCCGCCTGGAACGACGACCAACTGGCCGGCGACGTGGCGACCCTCAGCTACGAAAGTGCCTTGCGGACGCACGCGCGCTACCATTCTGCGAGTCCGACGGACCAGTCTCTCACCGGGCCGTTCAGTCCGGAGGTCGATCCGGAGACAATTCATGCTCCAGACCGGTTCCCAACCGGCACGCCAATCGCCCGCCAGGAGATCACCTCGGCTGGCCCGGCAGCGAGTTCGCCGCCCACGTCCCGGCCCAGGGCAAACACACCCCCTGAAACCACCCATTTTCCGTTGGGGCGGGATCTGAAATGCGCCAGCATCACGATCCGCCTGAGTGAGGCCGAATGCGCGCAACTGCGACAACGCGCCGCCGAGGCCGGGCTTACTGTTTCCGCTTACCTGCGCTCCTGCACGTTTGAGGCGGAGTCCCTGCGCGCGCTGGTTCGGGAGACCATGGCCCAACTGCGCGCTGCCACAACCGCAGCAGCGCGGCCTGCCGTTTCCGATCCGCAGCGCCGCGCCAGTTTGCTCAAATCCGGGCTGTTCCGATCTTGGTTGCTCAAACTGGCCGCTTGTCTGACCGGCCTTTCGGGCGCAAGGCAAAGAAACCAAAGCACCGCTCGCGCCTGACTACTCCACTTGCAGCACCAAGCACTTCAGGTACTCGGTCTCAGGCAGGTTCAGCACCACCGGATGATCCAAGGCGGCGCCGCGCCGTTCCAGGAGCCGGACACGCCGATGCGCATCGGCGGCGGCCGAAGCCACGCTGGCCTCAAGGACCGTCCAGCCCACATGGTGCGAACAGGAGCAGGTCACCAGCAGGCCGCCCGACTGCATCATCTTGAGGGCTCTCAAGTTCAGCTCTTTATAGCCGCGCAACGCGCCCTCGACCGCTCGCTGGCTCTTGGCGAAGGCCGGCGGGTCAAGCACAATGGTATCGAACTTCTCGTCCGCGTCCGACCAGCCGCGCAAGGCCTCGAAGGCGTCGGCTTCGACCCAATCGACCTGAGCAGTCAGACCGGCGCGGTTGGCCTCGAGATTTCGCTCCGCCACTTCGAGCGAAGCGCGGGAAGAATCCAGGCCCGTAACCCGGCTCGAGACCTGCGCCAGGTGCAGGGCAAAACCGCCCTGGTAGCAGCAAACGTCCAGCGCCCGTCCGTTTCCGCCGGCCGCACCCAGCTTGCGCACCCACCCCGCGGCGGCAGCGTAGTTAGCCCGCTGGTCGAGGAAGGCGCCAGTCTTCTGTCCTGAATTGGCATCGTAATGGAACCGGAGGCCGTTCAGCCGAAACTCGGTGCTGGTGGACAAGGCCGTTGCATCGGCGGTCCAAAGTGGCGCCTGGTTGGGCGCAGCCAGTCCCTCGAGTTCGCGAACCCGCGGGTCTGGCCGTTCCAGAATGACAGCCGGCGCCAGTTCCTCGCGCAGCACGCGCACGCATCGCTCCCGCACTGCGACGGAGTCCAGCCCTTTGGCCAGCAGTTGAAGAATCACCAGGTCGCCGTACTTGTCCACGACCAGCCCGGGCAATTCGTCGGCTTCGCTGAAGCACAACCGGCAGGAGTCGGTCCGCTCGTCGAGCCACGGCTTTCGGCGGCCAATCGACCCGCGCAGTCGGGTCTCCAGCAGGTCCAGCCATCCGGCGCTGTCGATCGCCTCGCGTGACACCAGGCGCAGCGCAATCTGCGATGTGGGGCTGTAAAGTGCTGTTCCCAAAAGCAATCCCCGCTGATCGGCCACGGGCAGCAGTGCGGGAGGCTCGCCCTCTGGCACTTCCAGTTGCGGAAGATCAAGGGATTCAATGTCAGAGGCGTAGACCCAGAGATGTCCGGCGCGCAGGCGGTCGGCGGCGCGACGGCTGATGCGGGCTCCAGGGCCGGCTCCAGAGCTGGCTGCACTGCCGGAGGTTGGACGCTCCGATCGCGCGCCTTGGGATGCTGAATACACTTTTGCCCTGGGGTTGCGGCCTTCCTGCCGCCGTGCACGGGGAGGGATTTCGTGGGTCCGTTCAAAAGGCGCCTCTGGCCTGGCGGCCTTGGGCGCCTTCTGGTTCGTAACAGGACGGGGGGTGCGCGGCTTGGTCATAAGCTCCTTATTAGCCGGGAGCAAATGGGCCGCCGGCCCCTATTTCACCTGGAGGGTTTCCAGGTAGCGGCTCAGATTACTCACTCTGAGCAGCCGATCCTGCGGGTTAGTCACGTTCATCTTACCAAGGATTGGGCCCCATACGGGCATCTCTGCCGTGCCGTGCGACGGAATATCCGACCCGTTCTGCAGCACACTCACGATATGCGTATCGGGGAATCTCCCGCGATTATTCTTGCTTAACACCGTTAAATCGGTCGGCGGCGTCTTGAGCGCGGTGGCTACCGGGCCATGACCTCTGCCGTCTACGGCGTGACACGGCGCGCAATAGTTGGCATACATCTGCTTGCCACTGGTGGCCGGGGTTTTGTTCACGGGAATAATTACTTTTGCCTTGGATTGATCTGCGTAGCTCATGCCCACAGCGAGTGCCGCAGACATAACTGTAACTAAGAGGCGTTTCAGCATAAGTTCCTCAGTTCTGGACCTCTAGTCCGAAGGGGACTGTACTCCTTTTGTCTGGTAGATAGGATGTGACGGCCAGCACACTCTTCATGGCCTATAAACACTGACATACCAACACGGGAACGGCTAACATTCGAATGTATAAAGTGCATAAAGTTTCACCTTGCAATATAAGTCAAATAGCTTCAAGGGATAGGGGTGAACGGCGTTATCAAGGGGGATTGTTTAAATCCACCCAATTTGGCATCGAGGATTGCTTTTTCCTGAAACTTTGACTCGCATTGCTTCTGAAACTCATAGCCCTGAAATGCGAGTCAACAACAAATCCCGTTTCTGTGACTTATGGGACAATCTTATTCTTACGAGGGCTCGTTGGCCCTAATCGAATGCAGGTTGGCTTGACTCTGAGTCGTCACTGAAGAATTGAAAGTTGGCGCGTGTCCTGAGTCATGCTTTTTAGCCAAATTGCACGGAATGACATTTATTCCGCTATTTTCCATTTCCCCCCGATGAGTGCCGGCCTTCCCGTTTTCCGCAATAGGGTACGGCTTCCCATGTTGGCCTTCTTCATGCGCTGCAAACGTTTGCGGCCTATAATGAAGCATGGCGACTGTCCGGCAGCCCGCACCGGCAGAAGTTCCCGGCGAACCTCCTGCTTCCTTGGTGAAGACCCAGCCTGTCGTGCATGTTGCCGACCAGGGCGTCATTGACCAGCGGTTTGAGGCTCTGCTTCGCCGCGTTCAGGCAAATCGCCCCAGCGAAGACATCGTTCTTATCCGCAAAGCCTGGGAATTCTGCGTCCAGCATCATAAAGGGCAGATGCGCGCCTCGGGCGAGCCCTACATCATTCATCCTCTTGAGGTCGCCGAGGTTCTGGCGGAAATGAAGATGGACTCGACGGCCATCTCCGCCGGCCTTCTGCACGACTCGGTCGAAGACACCCCGGCTACCAACGAGGAGATTGCCGCCGAATTTGGCGACCAGGTGGCCCACATCGTCGAGGGCGTCACCAAAATCGACAAGATCCAGTTTGCCAATCGCGAGGACCGGCAGGCGGAAAACGTGCGCAAGATGCTGCTGGCCATGGTGTCAGATGTGCGCGTGGTGCTGATCAAGCTGGCCGACCGGCTGCACAACATGCGGACGCTTGAGCACCTGCAGCCCGACCGGCAGGAAGCCATCGCGCGCGAAACGCTGGACATTTACGCGCCCCTCGCGCACAGGCTGGGCATGGGCAAGGTGCGCGGCGAGCTTGAGGATCTGGCCTTCCGCTACACCGACCCGATCAGCTACGAGCAGGTGGCTGCGGCCGTCGAATCGCGCCGCATCGAGGGGGAGCAGTTCCTGCGCGGCGTCGAAGACACGCTCATTGACCAACTGCGAGAAAACAACATCGAGGCCCGCGTGGAGTGGCGCATCAAGCGGATTTACTCGATCTTCCAAAAGCAGCAGCGTTCCAAAGTCTCGTTCGACCAGGTATATGACCTGTTGGCCATTCGCGTCATCACCCAGGACGTGGCTGCCTGCTACGCCGTCTTCGGCCTTATTCACACCTTGTGGCGTCCCGTGCCCGGCCGCATCAAGGACTTTATCGCCATCCCCCGCGCCAACCGCTACCAATCGCTGCACACCACGGTGATCGGCGAGGGCGGTCACCAGTTCGAGGTCCAGATCCGCACTGAGGAGATGCACCGCATAGCCGAGGAAGGCATCGCCGCCCACTGGAAGTACAAAGCTGGCGGAGGCGCCGTGACGGCCCGCGACGAGGAGCGGTTGAACTGGATTCGCCAGCTTGTCGAGTGGCAGAAGGAGATGACCGACCCCAACGAGTTCCTCTCCAGCCTGAAGATGGACCTCTATCCGGATGAGGTCTACACCTTCACGCCCAAGGGGAAGGTGGTGGTGATCCCGTCGGACGGAACGCCCATCGACTTTGCCTACACCATTCACACCGAGGTAGGCAACACCTGCGTCGGCGCCAAGGTGAACGGGCGCATGGTGCCGTTGCGCACCAAGCTTCGCACCGGCGACATTGTGGAAGTGGTCACCCAGAAGGACCACAAGCCCAGCCGCGACTGGCTCACCTTCGTCAAGAGCCCCCGCGCGCGCAACAAGATCAAGCACTGGCTCAACGAGGACCAGCGCCGCCGCGCCGTGGAGATCGGCCGCAAGCTGCTGGAGCGCGAGGCGCGCAAGTTCAAGGTGCCGATGAGCCAGATCGACGACCAGGACCTGGGCCGCATCGCCAACGAATATGGGGTAGCCACCGCCGCCGACCTGCTGGCCACGCTCGGCCAGGGCAAGCACACCGCCCACCAGGTGCTGAACAAGCTGGCCCCCGGCTACAACAACCAGCCGGAACCCGAGACCGCCCCCGACGCCAAGCCGGGCACGGTCGAGGCGGCGATGTCCGATGCGGTGCGGAAGCTCCACCTCACCGGTTCCGACTCGCTCCAGGTCGAAGGCCAGAACGATCTGCTGGTCTATCGCGCGCGCTGCTGCAACCCCATTCGCGGCGAAGAGATTGTCGGTTATGTCACCCGCGGCAAGGGTGTGGCCGTCCACGCGCGCAGTTGCCCCAACGTACAGAACCTGCTTTACGAGAGCGACCGCCGCATTGCCGTTGAATGGTCCCGTGTCGGCGACCAATCCGTGGGCCGGCCGCAGCGTTACCCCGTCAAAATCATCATCTTCTGCGACGACCGCGCCGGCATGTTGAAGGAGTTGACCGCCGTCATTTCCGACGACAACACCAACATTCGCGGCGTCGATATCCGGCGCGACGAGAACGGCGAAGCGATCGTCGAGTTCGTGGTCGAAGCCGAGGACCTGCGTCACCTGAACCGCATGGTGCTGGGCATCCGGCGCGTTGCAGGCGTTCGCGCCGTTCAGCGTACACAAAAGCTGTAAACGATGGAGCGAGATTGGGTTAGGCCGGCTTGCGCATACGCCGGCCGAGTTCCTCGAGCGCGTTGCAGGCCACGCGTACCCCGTCTTCGCGCGCCAACTGGCTGGCCACGCTCTGTGCACGCCGCGCAAGCCGCGGCTCGTCGATCATCGCCTTGAGCCTGCGCGCCACCCGCGCCGGTGTGTAATTGATTCGCTGAATCACCCGCGCCATCTTCAGCCGTTGCATCCTCCGCCCGTTGTCGGGCTGGTCGTGCGAATAGGGCATGATCAGCATCGGCTTGCCCGCCCTCATGCATTGCGCCGTGGTTCCCACGCCACCCTGGTGCACCACCATCGACGAACGCGAAAACAGGGCGGAGTAGGGCGCGTATTCGGCCACGCAGATCGAATCCGGCAACTCCTGCCGCGGCTGGTTGCGCGGGTCGGTGCCGATCAGCAGCACCGCGCGAATCCCCAGCCGGATCGCCGCCCTGGCGGAGAACTCATAGAACTTTCCTGCCGCCAGCACCGCCGCCGACCCCAGAGTAAACACCACCGGGGGCGGCCCCGCAGCAAGAAATTTTTGCAGATTCGGCGGTAGCGCCTGGTTTCCGGCGTCCGCATCGTAGTAGCAGAACCCGGTGATCTTGGTATGCTCCGGCCAGTCCTTTTGCTCCGCGCCAAGCAGGTGCGAAAACAGGGCCAACACCAGGTAGGGCGAGTGCTTGGCGTCAAACAGCGGATTCGCTCCCCTCGGAAGTCCCAGTTCGCGGCGCAACTCGTAGATGGGCTCGGACCACTTCCGGCTCACAAATCGGGCCACCCGTCTGACCACCCGGCCCAGTCCCGGCACCGCCTTGTCGGCATGCGCCAGCCGCGGGTAACCGGGTAACGCGGGTGGATCGTAGGCGGAGAAGAACGAGAGCGGCGCCAGCACGTAACTGGCCCACGGAATTCCGGTCACCTCGGCCACCAGCGGCCCGGCGTAGTTCAGTTCGCCCAAGAGCAGCAGATCGGCGCGCTCGGGCTTGGTGGCGGCGTCCAACAGGTCGTCGTAGGTCTGGTGCAGCGCCGGAAACAGGAACTCACGCAGCCCCCGCTCCGTGCCCTTTTTCACATCGTAGATCATCTCCACCAGGACCGTGTTGGTGGGGTCGATATCCGGCCGGATCGCATGAAATTCCAGGCCGAGTGGCCGGATCTTCGGCTCGTAAACGGCCGGCAGCGCCATCACCGGCACATGCCCGCGCCGTTTGAGTTCCAGTGCAATGGCGATCAACGGATTGGTGTCGCCATAGGTTCCGATATTCGAAAGAACAATGCGCAAGATGTCGCCCCTGGACCGTTTACGGCCCAACCTGTCAGGGTAATCCATCGGGCTTGCCGCGTGTCCCTGCGATCATTTTCCGCCTGCTCCCCCTTGACAATCGACAAGAACGTGCGTCACGCTGTTGTCGAACGTCGAGGGGAGCAAGATGCCGCCATCCACTGACCTGTTGCAAGGGACGCTGGACCTTCTGATTCTGCAAACACTGGTGCCGGGACCCATGCACGGTTGGGGGGTTGCGCAGCGCATCCAACAGGTTTCACAGGATGTGTTGCAGATTGGTCAGGGGTCGCTCTACCCCGCCCTGCACCGCCTGGAGTACAAGGGGTGGATCCGGTCCGACTGGGGCAATTCGGAGAACAACCGGCGGGCCAAGTTCTACGCACTGACGGCAGCCGGCAGGAAGCAACTGGAGACGGAACTTGCGACCTGGGAGCGGCTGTCTGCGGCGGTGGGCCTGGTGCTGGGGAGGATTCCGGAGGCGTCGGCATGATGGCAGAATGGCTGACTCGGATGCGCTTTCTGGTTCGCCAGATTTTCCGGCGTCGCGGGAGACAGAGCGACCTGGACGAAGAGCTTCAGTTTCATCTGGAGCGCTCGATCGAGGCCAACAAAGCTGCCGGAATGACGCCCGACGAGGCGCGACGCCAGGCGCTTGTTGACTTCGGCGGCGTGGAGCGGACGCGGGAAGAGTGCAATCGGCAGCGGCCCGGCTGGTGGTTGGGCACGGTGGCGCAGGATATGCGCTATGCGCTGCGCGGATTCCGACGCAATCCAGTTTTCGCCGTTACCGTGATTGCCACGCTGGCGCTGGGAATTGGTGCGACCACTGCGGTCTTCAGCGTGGTCGACCGGATTCTGTTCCGCAGCCTGCCCTATGCGCACGACGACCGCCTGGTTTCGTTCGGACTGGTGCAATCGCTGGAGCGGCAGGAGTTCACGCTGGGTGCATTTTTCTTTGACTGGCGCGAGCATCAAAAGCCATTTGAGTCCGTCACCTTCGAGCACGGCGCGTCCGCCTGCAACCTCACAGAGACCAACCCCGCCCATCTCAACTGCGCCGATGTGGCAGGAAACTTTCTGCCTACACTGGGGATTTCGCCGATTCTGGGCCGCGATTTTTTGCCTGAGGAAGATCTCCCGAACGGTCCAAAGGTTGCGCTGATCTCTGATGGGCTGTGGCTCAGCCGCTACAACCGCGATCCGGGCGTTCTGGGCAAGACCATCGACATCGACGGCCACGCCGCACACATCGTCGGCGTACTTCCCAGGGATTTTGAGATGCCGCGTCTGCAGGCGGCGGACATTGTTCGTCCGGCGGCCATCGATGAGGCGGAGCAGCACACGGCCAACAGCGGCCTGGGCTTTCCGCTGTGGGCCTTTGCGCGGCTCAAGCCGGGCGTGAGCGTGGCGGAGGCCAGGGCCGAGATGGACCCGCTCTTCCGGCACACGCAACTGTGGATTCCAGCGGAGTTTCGCCAGGAATTTCGTCTCCAGGTCCGTTCGATCCGGGACCGCCAGATGCAAGACGCGTACACCGCCGCGTGGGTGCTGCTGGGCGCGGTCTTTGCGGTTCTGCTGATCGCCTGCGGCAACGTCGCCAGCCTGTTTTCGGCGCGTGGCGCGGCCCGGCAGCGGGAACTGGCGGTGCGCTCGGCGTTGGGCGCAAGCCGCGGGCGCCTGATTCGCCAGACGCTGACCGAGTCATTTCTGCTGGCCCTTGCCGGAACTGCGGCCGGATGCGTATTGGCGGAGATCCTTCTGCGCACGTTTATCGCCATCGCTCCCACAGGCGTTCCCTTTTTGGCCCAGGCCCGCCTCGATCTGCGCATCGTCTTGTTCACGGTGCTCCTGTCACTGCTATGCGCGGGGTTGTTCGGGATCCTGCCCGCGCTTGAAAAGCCGCGCGCATCGGCGCTGGCTGCGCGCTCAACCAATTCCGGCGTGCAAGCCCGGCTGCGACACGTTCTGGTAGCGGCGCAGATCGCCATCAGCGTGGTCCTGCTCTCCGGCGCGAGCCTGCTGGTGAAGAGCTTTTGGAATCTGGAACAAGAGAACCTCGGAATGCAGACGCGCAATGTACTCACGGTGCATGTTCCTCTGAATTGGGAGCGCTATCCCACGAGCCGCGCATACATGGACTTCTATTTACGCGCTGAATCGGCTTTTCGCCGGTTGCCGGGCGTTACATCCGTAGGCATGAGCAACTCGCTTCCCCCGGATGCGAATAGTTGGCACGGCGGAATGCGCTTTGCGGACATTTTTGTCTCCGGCAAACAGCGCACCGCGCCGGGAACTGGCGGGACCGTGGTGATCCGCATGGTGACGCCCGACTATTTTCGCGTTCTGCAAATTCCCATCGTGGAAGGAAGGGGCTTTACCGAGGAAGAGCGAAGTGGAAGCGGCGACTTTATCATCCTGAGCAAGCTGCTTGCCGCGCGCCTGTTTCCGCAAGGAAACGTCCTCGGGCAACACATCCAGTTCGCCAATTATCGGCCGTATTTTGTCCTCGACGGTCCAGTTTTTACCGTCGTTGGCGTGGCCGGGAACGTGAAGAACGCCGGCCTGGCCGGTCAGGACGATCCGGAGCTTTATGAGCTGAGAAGCAGCCACCACCCCGAAGCATGGGACAATCATCACTTCTTTCTTCTCGAAACCAGCCTTCCGGCCTCCGTTGTTGCTCCATGGGTGCGGTCCCGGATCGCTCAACTCGACCCCACCGCACCAGTTGAGATTGGCACGCTCGCCCAGGAGGTGAGCAAACTGGCGGATCGGCCGCGCTTCGAGACAGCGCTGTTGGGGTTCTTCGCCTGTTGTGGGTTGCTGATGGCCGTGATCGGCCTCTATGGCGTGATTGCTTTCATGGCCGCTCAACGCACCCAGGAGATTGGTGTGCGCATGGCTCTGGGCGCAACCCGGCTGGACATTCTGCGACTGATTGCGGGCGAGGGCGTCCGGCTGATCGTGCTCGGCGGACTTGTGGGCTTGGCGGCAGCGCTGTCCCTGGCGCAACTGATCAAAGCTCTTCTCTTTGGCGTCGGCCCCCACGATCCGGCGGCCTTAATGGGAGTGGCGGCTCTGCTGGCGCTGGTTGCGCTGGCGGCAACGCTGATTCCCGCGCGGGCAGCGATGAGAGTGGAGCCGGTAGAAGCGCTGCGCTACGAATAGGTTTCCTCCCGTGCTGGCAGTTGCTTGCGGCGCTGCCAGAAGTAGAGCCCGGTGGCGCCGATGGTGAGAGCCAGGCCTGCGCCGAACTCGGTGGTGATGCAGAGGGCGCGCGATCTGCCGGAGTTGTGTACCTCTCGCGTCAATTGAATAGCTGGTCTGTCGATCCTTGCGCGAAGTCGGTGGCGTGCATCGCTCCAGCTTTAAATCGGCAACGGGCATAATTGTTGTGTGCGGGAGATTTCACAGTTCGGATCTCAGTGTGCGTCCGCAGCTTCTCCTGCGTGTGCGCAAAAAGCTCGCAACTCGACGGTTCTTTGGCTTCAGGGCGTCACGCTGGCCTGGATGCTGGTGGAATGCGGAGTGTCGGCGTATGGCGCAGTCGCGGCGCACAGCCTTGCGCTGGCGGCCTTCGGCTCCGACAGCCTGGTGGAGCTGCTTTCGGCCGTCGTGGTTCTCACGCAGGCGATCCCAACATTGTCTATCTCGGAACAAAAGGCATCCAGAGCTGCCGCGGCGCTGCTGTTCGTTCTCGCCTTCGCGGTGGCCGCCGGAGCAGTCGCGTCGCTGCTCTTGCAACTTCGCCCGCAGACGAGCCGGGCAGGCATCGCCATCACCATCGCGGCTCTGATTGCCATGCCGGTTCTCGCCACATTGAAGCGCCGCGAAGCTCACCACAGCGGAAACACAGCCCTGGCAGCCGACGCGGTTCAATCGGCCACGTGCGCCTACCTTGCGTTCATCACCCTGGCCGGGCTCGCCGTCAATGCTTTTTTTCACCTTGCGTGGTTCGATCCTGTCGCCGCCCTGGTCGCCGCCCCCATCCTCGCCAAAGAGGGCAGGTCGGCTTGGCGCGGCCAAACCTGCGGCTGCTGCTGAAGGCGGGACTTCAACCCCTCGCGCTCCTCCCACGCGGTTGAGCTTGGCTTGGTGGCCGATTCCGCGTATACTGGAGATTCGGTAAGCCGCCGGTGGCGTGTGTTTCCATGTGCCCCGCTGGCCGCCCCGTTGGAAAGGCCTGGATTGAGCGCGTCCGATTGGCGCTCGACAGCGGTTTTTCCCGGCGGCACGAAACACCAAAGTCTGGAGCAACGTTATGGCACAGGTATGCGACATCTGCGGGAAAGGTCCGCAATTCGGCAACAACATCTCTCACGCGCACAACATCACCCGGCGTCGCTGGAGCGTGAATTTGCAGGCGGTGAAGGCACTGGTCAATGGCAATGCCAAGCGGATCAGGGTGTGCACCAGCTGCATCAAGAGCGGCAAGATCGCCAAGGCGTAAAGCCGACGGCTACCGCTTTCGCCAGGAATCGCCCTGGCTGGATGCAAAACCAAATTTGAGGATCGACACGAACCCCGTCCAGGCCGGACGGGGTTTTGTTGTGTCTTGAACTACCGCTGCGCCGCGCCCGCGACGAGGGGATGCTCCCAGGGAAACGCCGCGGCGTCCAGCCCTCCTGGTGACCAGCGGTGGGCAATGGCCTCGGCCAGTTTCCCCAGGGTCTGCTCGGCTTCATTGTCACCGGTCCAGCGCTGATCGGCGTTCTCCCAGGTAAAGGCGGCGACTACCACCGGCCCCACTCGTGTCGAAATCAGCGCCACATCGTTGCGCACCTGGTCCAATGCGCCGGTCTTGTTGGCAATCGCCGAGCCGTGCTCGCTGGTGTCAAGTGATTCCAGGTACCGTGGCAGGCTGTCCCTGTCCTGCTGATTGCGCAGCATGTGCAACAGGACGCCGCAGATCGGACCGTCCGCGGGCAGAGGGCCAGCGCCGTCGAGTGCCAGTTGGCAGGTAGCCAGCCGCTCCATAATGGAAGCCATCTCCCGGGCGGTCGTCTTGCCCAGGCCGAAGCGCGGCTGTTCGGCAGGCAGCGGCCCTTGCGTCGGGACATAGACCTTCTTATAGAGTACGGTCTGCTTCAGGCCGGCGGCGTGCAGGGTCGCGTTGATGTGCGCCAGGCCGAGGCGGTCGATGACCATGTTGGTCGCGGTATTGTCACTGAGGACGATCATGAGCGTAAGCGTGTCGCCCAGCGTGAGCGAGAGCGGCGCGGTGAGCAGACCCAGTACGCCTGAACCCTCCACCTGATTTTCGCGGGCGAGCGCCAGCCGCTCGCCGAACGTGGCGTGGCCGGTGCGAATCTGCTCGGCCGCGTCGAGCAGGATGCCGAGCTTGATGACCGAAGCGGTTTTCACCGGCTCGTCCGGATCGAGCGTGGCCGTCTGGCCGGTCTTCAAATTGTGCGCATAGAGGGCCACGTGGCCATGATGAGCCTGGGCGATGGTCTGCAACTGCCGATTCAGCGCCAAGTCCTCTTCCGAGGCCGCGGAAGCTGAAGATTGAGCCACACCGCAAGCGCATACGACGCAAGCCAAGGCGAACAGGATCAGAGACCTGAACCGAAACCTGGAAAGGGCCATGGAGCCAGAGTAACGCGCCACAGTCTTCGCGAGCCGCCTTACTTTGCTCGCTCGAAGGTCAGCGAGGCGGAGTTGATGCAATAGCGCAGGCCGGTGGGATGGGGACCATCGGGGAAGACGTGGCCCAAGTGGCCGCCGCAGCGCGCGCAGGTCACCTCGACGCGGCTCATGCCAAAGCTCCGGTCCTCGTGCTCGGCAACGGATTTGGAGTCGGCGGGCAGCATGAAGCTGGGCCAGCCGCAGCCGGAGTCGAACTTGGCACCGCTGAGGAAAAGAAGCGCCCCACACCCGGCGCAGTGGTAGTCGCCCGTCTCGTGATTCTGAGTGAGGGCGCCGGTGAAGGCGCGCTCCGTGGCCTTTTCGCGCAGAATCTGGTACTGCTCTGGAGTGAGTTGCGCGCGCCACTCGGCTTCAGTGCGCACAACTTTCCCGGGCGTCTCGGACTTGCCGATCGCTTCGCTCATGAGGGACCTCCTGCATTTGCCGTGGGAACCTTACACTCCTTGGATGCCCGTGGCCGGGGAACGGTCTCCAGACTCAGACCTCGGCTACCAGTTCGATCTCGACCAGCACGTCCTTGGGCAGGCGTGAGACCTCAACCGTGGTGCGGGCCGGGGGCGCGACGCCTTCCGGCCCAAGATAGGCACCGTAAACAGCGTTCATGGCGGCAAAATCCTGCATATCCTTGAGGAATACGGTCGTCTTTACCACTTGGGAAAGGCTGGAGCCGGAAGCCTCCAGAATAGCCTTCAAATTCTCCAGCACACGCGTAGTCTGTTCGGTAATGCCGCCTGCCACCACTTGTCCGGTGGCCGGGTCGAGCGCAATCTGGCCGGCGGTGAAGACAAGATTCCCCACACGCACACCCTGCGAATAGGGTCCGATGGCGGCCGGGGCCGAGGGAGTTGCGACGATTGCTTTGCTCATGGGTCGATTGTAAAGGGCAAGCGGCCTGTGCAGGTCATTGCCAGACCGCCAGCAGGCCCCCACTCACCAACAGCGCAACCAGCCAATAGCCGCTATTGATGGCGAATAGCTTGAACGGGCGCTGTTCATACATCGTTTCCGCAAGCAGCGGCGCGGCGATGAAGCCCAGCCAGCAGATGAAGCCGATGAGCGCTCCCCAGCCCACAGTGGCCGCTCCGGACCAGAGCACCACGTGCGCCAGAACGAACGACAGAATCAGGCCGCCGATAAAGGACGAGACCATGGCCACGACGGCGCCCTTGGGTCTTTCACCGGGCGTGTGGCGGGTCAGCGCCATCCACGGCTTGGCGAACAACAGCGAGTACCAGAGCGCGCCCAGGAAAAACTGGATCAGGGCGGCAACCAGGATGGCGAGGTGATTGAAGTGCAGATGGTGCATGGTGGAACCTCTCAAAGACACAAAATTCGCCTCCACGGCGCCGGAAGTTCAAGGAAATCAGGGGAGTCGCCGGCCGGAAAGGAGTCGCGCAGATGACTGTGCGGCAGGCGGCGGGGCGGTGTCAAGGAGAAATCCGAAGAAGCCGCACCGCGCAACTCAGCGGCGCTTGAGGGCTTCCAGTTCGTCCAGGGTCCGTGGCCAGTCCGAGCCCAGCAGCCGCGAGAGGCTGCGATCGGCCAGGACCTTGCCGCCCGTTTGGCAGCGAGCGCAGTAGTTGGTCTCGTTGTCGGCGTAGCGAATGCGCTGCACCTTCTGGCCGCAGCGCGGACAGGGTTGCTCAAAGCGGCCGTGAACCGCCATTTCCGGACGAAATGCGGTCACCTTTTCAGGAAAGCCCTTTTCGGCTTCCGCGCGCAAGCGGTCCATCCAGAGCGTAAGTGTGGAACGCGTGGCTGCGAAGAGCCGTTCCCACTCCTGCGGCTTGAGCTTGTGGGTGAGCGCAATGGGCGAGAGTTGGGCGGCGTGCAGAATCTCGTCGGAGTAGGCGTTGCCGACGCCGCTGATGACTCGAGGGTCGGTGAGGGCTCGCTTCAGAGTGCGGTTCTCTGCAGTGAGTGCGGCGCGGAAGCCTTCGAGGTCCGTCGAAAAGATCTCAACTCCCCCGGGGTCGATGGCGTGGAGAGCCTCTTCGCCGCGAAGGACATGCAGCGATGCGCGGCGCTTGGAGCCGGCCTCGGTGAGGACGAGCGAGCCCGAAGGAAAGTCGAAGGCGGCAAGAGCATTGCGGCCGGCCAGCCTGGCTTGCGGCGGCTTCCAGTGCAACCGGCCGGCGATCATCAGGTGCAGCACCAGCCACAGGTCGCCCTCAACGCCGATGGCGATACGCTTGCCGATGCGCCGCAGCTCGCGGACCGTGCGCCCCTCGACGCTCGCCAGCGGCGGATCGGCCGTGCGCAACAGAAAGACGGAGCCCAGCCGCACCCGCTCCAGCGGCTGCGAGAGGATGCGCGCTTCGAGCGCAGTAATATAGGCGGCGATGTCGGGCAGTTCCGGCATGGCTACCAGAGTGTAACCGGACCCCGCGTTTTCGCAATGGGATTGTTGCGCAGATGAGAAAAGCGCAGCTTCAGCCGAGGATGGTGTTATCGATCAGCCGCGTAGCGCCTACCCATGCCGCTACCGCGAACAGGCTGCCGGGCGCGGCCGTTTCCACCGGCTCCAGCGTTGCCCAGTTCACAAGCTCGATGTAATCCACGCGAATTGCGGGCTCGGCGGCGAAGGTCTTCCGCGCGGCCTCCATCAGCACATGGACGCGGCGCTCGCCCGCTGCGACCGTCGCTTCAGCCTGGCGGATGACGCGGCTCAGCGTGAGGGCCTGCGTGCGCTCAGCAGGGCTGAGATATAAGTTGCGGGAGCTGAGGGCCAGTCCGTCTGGCTCGCGAACGATGGGGCAAACCACGATTTCGGTGGCTACGCGCAGGTCGGCTACCATGCGGCGCAGCACGGCCACCTGCGCTGCGTCTTTCTGGCCGAAGAAGGCGCGGTCAGCCTCGGAAGCGATCAGCAGCTTGGCAACGACTGTGGAAACGCCGCGAAAGTGGCCGGGACGCGATGCGCCGTCGAGCCGGTTGCTCAGGCCTTCGACTTCAATAAACGTGGCCGCTCCGGCGGGGTAAAGCTCTTCGACCGTGGGAGCAAAAATCACGTTTGCGCCTTCCGCTTTCGCCAGCGCGCAGTCGGCCTCGAAGGTGCGCGGGTAAACGGCGTAGTCTTCGTTGGGCCCGAACTGGGTGGGGTTGACGAAGATGCTGACGGCGACAAAGCCGACCGAGGCATGAGCGGCGCGAATCAGCGAGGCATGGCCGGCGTGCAAAGCGCCCATGGTGGGCACAAGTCCGATTGTGTTGCCGCCGTCATTTCTTTCTTCACGAGACCACTGGCGGAGTTCGGCAACGGTGCGCAGGATTTCCATCAGGCTTTCCGCAGCGCGCCCGTGTTCTCTATCGCATCGAGGGCCTGGCGCGCCGCTTTGGGCAGATGATAGCTCTCCTCGTCGGAGGGGAAGGCGCGGTGCTCAACGTCTTCACGGTAATGTTCAATGGCCGAACGAATGAGCGCGCCCGCATCGACATAGCGGCGGACGAACTTGGCCGCCGGCGCAAAGGTCAGGTTCACCATGTCGTGGAAGACCAGGATCTGGCCGTCGCAATCCGGGCCGGCGCCGATGCCAATGGTCGGAACGGGCAGTTCGGCGGTAATGGCCGCGGCCACCTCGCGGGGAACGCCTTCAAGAACGATCGCTCCGGCTCCCGCATCGGCCAGGGCAAGCGCGTCGGCCTTGAGCTGAAGAACAGTATCGGCGCTGCGGGCCTGCACGCGGTAGCCGCCCATGCGGTGAACGCTCTGCGGCGTCAATCCGAGATGGCCGACCACCGGAATCTCGGCCTCGGTAAGGGCGCGGACCAACTCGACGCGCGGGCCTTCGATCTTGACCGCCTCGGCGCCCGCTTCCTTCACATAGCGGATGGCGTTCGCCAGGCCCTCGGCGACCGTGCCGTGATAGCTGCCAAACGGCATATCAGCCACGATCAGGGCGCGATGGACGGCGCGGCGGACGGCGCGGGTGTGGTGCAGCATCTCGTCCACGGTGACCGAGAGCGTGTTTTCAAGGCCAAGCACGACCATGGCCAGCGAGTCGCCCACCAGAATAAAGTCGATCCCGGCCTCATCGGCCAGGCGCGAGGTTGGATAGTCGTAGGCCGTGAGCGCGGAGATGGGTTTGCCTTGGTGCTTCATGTCAGAGAGCGCAGGCATGGTGACTTTTGTGATTTGATTGCCGTTGGGCGAAGGATTGGTGCTTTCGGGGAAGTTTGTAAGGCTCATTTTATCTCCAGTGCCGCTCCGTCCACCCAGGATGCGACCCGAACACGCTGAGTATACGCCCGAAGGCGGGGCCGGGTGCAACGCGCGTGTCCCATTTTCGCCGGGACGGGCCGCCCGAGCAGAGCCAGCGCGAAACGGGTGGCGATACGCGCTTGCCGTCCCTGCCCTCGGGACCGCACACTTGAAAGCAGGATTGGAAGGCAGAATGTATTCTCCATTGGTTTTAGGGCTTTCCGCCGGACTGGGCGCAGCCGCCGGGCTTGGCCTGGCGGCGGGAGGTTACGCTTATGCGGCCATGTGGCCCGGCTCGAAGCTCTTCGGTTCCGCACTGATTGCCCCCGCACGGCCCGGCGAATTGGCGCTCACCTTTGACGACGGTCCCAACCCGGCCTGGACGCCCCGGCTGCTCGATATCCTGGCCAGCTTCGATGTGCGCGCGACGTTCTTCATGGTGGGCAGCCATGCCCAGGCCGAGCCGGCACTGGTGCGGCGCGTCGTTGCGGCGGGACACGTGGTCGGCAACCACTCCTGGAGCCACCCCAACCTGGCCTACACCAGAACCAGCCGCGTGCGCGACGAGCTGGCCCGCAGCAAGCAGACGCTGGAGGAGCTGACAGGCTCGCCGATTCGCTACTTTCGTCCGCCTTTTGGCGCGCGCCGACCCGCCGTGCTGCGTGCAGCGCGGGAGTTGGGAATGGTCCCGGTGCTGTGGAACGCCATGACTTCCGATTGGAGCGAGCCTTCGGCGGACAAGATCGTGGCGCGGCTGGCAAGCAAGATCGACCGGCTGGAACGGCGGGGACGCGCAGCCAACATCGTGCTCCACGACGGCAACCACCTGGATATGGCTGCCAACCGCGGGCCGTCGATGGCTGCCGCCGGGCAATTGCTTGCGCGCTACAAGGAGAGCCATCGGTTTGTGACGGTGGATGCCTGGGGATAGAAAATGGGCTACTCTTCCTGCGTTTCGCCCAAGGCCGTTATGGCCGTCTCGAGTTCCTTCCGAAGGCTGGGAATGTCGCGTTCGATCACCTTCCAAACCACATCCAGGTCAATAGCAAAATACCCGTGGGAGAGCTGGTTCCGCATTCCATAAATCGCGGCGAAGGGAATACCAGGAAATTTCTTGGAGGCATCGGGAACGGAGTCGAGAAGATTTCTCGAAGCCTCACCAAGAACCTCGAAGTTGCGGACGACACCATCCTGCAGGAGCCTGTCGGAAAGAAAGTCTTCGGCAGTTTTGTGGCGTACATACTGCTGAATCTGGCCAACCGCATCGAGCATGTGAGCCAAATACTCGCGTTCTCTCAGAGGGTGGCGGCTCATACGGGGACGGCTTCGGCTAATACCTTGTCGCGGAAGGTCGGCGGAAGGAACTTCGGCGTTCGCAGGTCTACTTTGACCCCTACCGTTGCTTCAAGCTCAATCTGAAGCTTGGCGATGTCCAACAGGCTGGTCTCCGGCGAAGGATCGACGAGTAGGTCCAAATCACTGTCTTCCACATCGTCGCCATGCACTACTGAGCCGAAGAGACGCGGGTTCGCCATACCGGAGTTCAACACCAACCGGCGAATCGCATCGCGGTGCAGAGGTAGAACCTCAGAGGGCCTCATGGCCACCATTCTACCCCACACGTCAGCGCGGGATTTCGAGGTTTCAAAGCCAATTCCTGGAGCACTTGGCTATTCATTGCGTTTGGCTTGAACAGCCTTGAACGCCTCGCGAGCAGCGGCGACCGTGGCCGCAACTTCCGCTTCGCCGTGCGCCGTGCCCAGAAAGGCAGCTTCGAACTGGGACGGCGGCAGCCAGACGCCCTGGTCCAGCATGGCCCGGTGGAAACGGCCGAATGCAGCCGTGTCGGACTGTGCGGCTTGCGAATAATTAGTGACCGGGCCGGGATTGAAGAACCAGGTCCACATGGCGCCAACACGGTTCAGGGTGAGCGGCACACCGGCTTTGGCGGCTTCGGCGGCTACGCCCTCGGTAACGGCTTTGGCCGTAGCCTCGAGCTGCGGGTAGACCTCGGCTTCATGGTCTTGCAGATAGCTCAAGGTTGCGATTCCGGCAGCCATGGCCAGCGGATTGCCGCTGAGGGTGCCAGCCTGGTAGACGGGGCCGAGAGGCGCCAGCATGTCCATGAAAAGGCGCTTGCCGCCGAAGACGCCCACCGGCAACCCTCCGCCGACGATCTTGCCCAGCGTAACCAGGTCGGCGTCGACGCCGTAGAGCTGGAGCGCTCCGCCGAGGGCCACGCGGAAGCCGGTCATGACCTCATCAACGATAAGCAGTGCGCCTTCGCAGGCGGTGATCGCGCGTAGCCCGGCCAGGAAGCCCGGTGCTGGGGGAATGCAGCCTGCGTTGCCCACCACGGGCTCCAGAATCACGGCGGCAATGGCGCCGGGATGAGCGGTAAATGCGGCTTCGACCTGGGCCAGGTCGTTGTAAGGCAGAGCGACGGTGAGGCTGGCGATCTCCTCCGGCACGCCGGCCGAGCCGGGAATGCCAAAGGTAGCGACGCCACTGCCGGCCTTCACCAGCAATCCGTCGGCGTGGCCGTGGTAGCAGCCCTCGAATTTGACGATGACTTTGCGGCCGGTTGCGGCGCGGGCCAGACGGACGGCCGACATGGTGGCCTCGGTGCCGGAACTGACGAAGCGCAGCTTTTCGATGGCCGGGAAGCAGGCCACGACGCGTTCGGCGAGATCCGCCTCGGCCGCCGTGGAAGCGCCGAAGCTGGCCGAGTTGCGGGCGGCGCGCTCAATAGCCTCGACCACTGGCGGGAATGCGTGCCCCAGGATCATCGGCCCCCAGGAGCCGAAGTAGTCGATGTACCGGTTGCCGTCGGCGTCGGTGAGCCAGGCGCCCTGCGCGCTCTCGACAAACGGCGGCGCGCCGCCCACTGCGCGGAAAGCTCGCACGGGCGAGTTTACGCCAGCGGGGAAAAAGCGCTCGGCGCGCTGCTGGAGGGCTTGGGAACGGGTGCGGGACGGGGCGGTGGTCTGGGAACTCATGGTGGGTTCAGTATAGAAGGTAGGTTGATTGCGCAGTCGCCGAATTGAGTCGTGCTGTACTGAGCGCGCATCCCGTTGATGGTGAGCAACTTTGAAGAGCTCGGCGGCCGTCTGCTGGTCATCTTCGATGGCCGCTGCGGGCTGTGCAATCGGGCTGTGCGCTGGTTCTTGCGGCGCGACCGGCAGGAACGGCTGCGATTTGTGGCCTCCGAGTCCCCCAAAGTGGCAGGGTTGCTGGAGCGGCACAAAATGGGGACACCGGGCTCGGGATCGGGGTCTGACACAACTTTGAGAACGGTCCTGGTTGCGCTTGATCCAGACGGCCCGGGAGAGCTTGTGTTGGCTCGGTCTGACGCGGTGCTGGCTCTGCTCTCCGAGTTGCCATCCCCGTGGCCGGCGGTTGCCGCTGCGCTGCGGTGGATTCCGCCGCCGGTGCGCGATCTGGGCTACCGGCTCATTGCCCGCTGGCGTTACCGGATCTGGGGACGGTTCGAGAGCTGCCCGATTCCCACGGTCGAGGAGCGGAAGCGGTTTCTATAAAGCACGGTCCAATCATCGCAATGCTGCTAAAATCGACCTTTCGGCCAGCAGTGCCGCTCAACAATTCCATTTGTAGAAAGCCCGCGCCGTGCCAGACGAACCCAAGCCAAAATCCGTGACCTACGCCGATGCAGGCGTTGACATCAGCAGTGGCGACCGCGCCAAAGAGCGAATCAAGTACCTGGCGCAGAAAACCTTCAATCGCAACGTCTTAGGCGGCATTGGCGGGTTCGGCGCGCTGTTTAGGTTGGACCTGCAGCGATGGAAGAGCCCGATCTTGGTGAGCTCGGCCGATGGAGTAGGCACCAAGCTCAAGATCGCCTTCGAGTTGGGTCTGCACCAGACGGTGGGCATGGACCTGGTCAACCACTGCGTCAACGACATCGCTGTCCAGGGAGCCACGCCCCTGTTTTTTCTGGATTACCTGGCCAGCGGCAAGCTGGACCCCGAGGTAACCGAGAGCGTGATCACCGGGCTGGCCGAAGCGTGCAAGGCCAACGGCTGCGCGCTGATCGGCGGCGAGACGGCGCAGATGCCGGGCTTCTACACCGATGGCGAATACGATCTGGCGGGGTTCATCGTGGGCGCTGTGGATCGCGAAAAGATGGTAACCGGCACGGGCATCAAGGCGGGCGATGTGCTGGTTGGGCTGCCCTCGACCGGGCTGCACACCAACGGCTACTCGCTGGCGCGTAAGCTGTTTTTCGAGGTCGCCGGTTACAAGCCCACACAGTACGTAACGGCCATCAAGGAGAAGGCCGGTACGGAGCTGATGAAAACCCATCGCAGCTACCTTTCCGTGATCCAGAAGCTGGTTACGGCGGGATTGACCACCGGCATGGCGCACATCACCGGCGGCGGCATCACGGAGAACCTGCCACGCATCCTGCCCAAAAACATTGGCGCACAAGTGGAATTGGGATCCTGGCCGGTGTTGCCCGTCTTCGAGCACCTGCGCGAGTTGGGCCAGGTTTCGCAAGACGAGATGATGCGCACCTTCAACATGGGTGTGGGACTGATCGTGGTGATCCCGGCGGCCAAGTTTACGCGGGCGAAGAATCTGTTTGATCGAGCCGAAGAGAAGTTCTACGTCATCGGCCGCGTGGTGAAGGGCGACCGCCGGGTGCAGTACACGTGAAGCCTGACAGCTCAGCGTCCGTAGCCGAAGGCCGTACGCCCCTCCGGCTAGGAGTTCTTCTTTCCGGCCGCGGTTCGAACTTTCTGGCCATTGCCGAGTCCATCCGAATAGGGCGGCTCCCCGGTGTCGAAATCGCCGTGGTGATCTCAAACGTTCCCGAGGCCGGCGGCCTTCAAGCGGCTCGTGGGCTAGGATTTTCCACAGCAGTTTTTGCCTCCAAAGGACGCAAGCGCCAGGAGCACGATGCCGATGTGACCGCCTGCCTGCGAGCGCACCGGGTAGACCTGGTTTGCCTGGCCGGCTACATGCGGCTCCTGTCGCCGGAGTTCATTGCCGCGTTCCCCAACCGTATCCTCAACATCCACCCTTCCCTGCTGCCGGCTTTTCCTGGCCTTGAAGCGCAGCGGCAGGCCTTCGACTACGGCGTGAAAGTGGCCGGCTGCACGGTGCATTTTGTCGACGAGCACCTGGACCACGGGGCAATTGTGGTGCAGCGGGCCATCCCGGTGGTGGAGACCGACGACGAGCACTCGCTGGCCGAACGCATCCTGGCTGAGGAACACGTCGCCTACACGGAAGCGATCGCCCGCGTGGCCAGCGGCGAATACGAGATTCAAGGGCGCCGGTTTGTGAAGCGAAACCCGTAAGCCGTTCACGAAGAAAAGGTTATCCTTCGAGAAGTACGAAGTCGCGAGAATTGCCCGCTTCGCCCGCTCTATGCGCTGTCAAGCGGCGTTGCCTGGAAATCCAAAGTAACATATTTATTATCAACGACTTAGAAGACAAGCACCCTTTGCCGAAGATATGTCCCCGATTGCCTAGCCTTAGAGATAGCCAGTCAAGAGACGGACAAGCCGCGCCCGGCGAATGAGTACGCCCTCCCCTGATGCGGATGGCGCCGGGGCGCGGGACCGCTTCTGTCTGCACGGCAGCGACTCTCCACTGGAAGCCAGACCGAAACCACGGCAACTTCCAGCATTGAGAGCGGCCAATTTCCTGCTCAACGGCCGGCCCTGCAGGGGGTTGGCCGATGGCGGGGAGCCCGGTTCGCCGGTTCACAAACACATCTCTGCAAATCCTCGAAAACAATGGCGGCCGCTGCCGCTTTTTCTGCTTCTGGAAGGAGCTTTCCGCATGAATCCCATTTCGAATATCTGGAACCACCCCAAGACGTCGGCCGCGGGGCTGTTGATTGCGATTGCCAGCATTGCCGGCGTTCTGTCACAGCAGGGCATCACCCTGGGCGGCGCGGGGACGGGCACCGTGGTCACGCTAGTCAGCGGCTTGGCCACCGCCCTTCTGGGCCTGCTTGCCCGAGACCCTGGGGCCGGGTCCTCGTCAACCGGCTCGACCGCCAAGTTGGGCGCCTGGGCGATGATTGCCCTTCTGCTTCCTCTGCCCTTCATGGGCGGCTGCTCGGCTACGGGCGTGGCGCAGGATATCGTGAACTGGACGCCGGCCCTGCAAAGCGCAGTGGCAACGGTGAATTCGACCGCGGCGCTGCTGGCCCCGGCGGATGCGCCGATCTTTGTTGCGGCGACGGTCGGATTCGACGCTGCCACGAACGTTTTGGTGGCCCAAGCCAAGGCGTATCTCGCCAATCCCTCGGCCAGCGTGCTGGCACAACTGCAGGCCGCCGTTGTGGCTTTCCAACAACAGGTGAACGCATCGCTGCTGTCAGCCGCCAAAATCACCAATCCCAACAGCCAGCAACACGTTCTGAACGCGCTCAACGCAGTGGGCACGGTGGTGAGTTCGATTCTGGCGCTGGTCGAGTCGATATCGGGCAAGGCTACGGTGGCCGCGATGGCTGCACACAGCACCATCAAGCTGGCCGCAGTGCGTCCCTACCTGGATGAAGGCGAGGCTGCCGCAGTGGTTGCCAGCCACTATGGCGAGCCGGTCGAATTGGCGCGGTTGCAGGTGGCACGCGCTGAGTTGAGCGCTGTGCAGGCTGGTTTCTAAAAAGACGCCGGTCTTAGACAACGCCCCCCTGAGCAAAAGGAGAAAAGCTGAATGCGAACCATCGTCGATAAATTGAGGCCTGCCCAGCAGGAGGTGCAAAAGACCGCGCACGACCAGGACCTGATCGAAGTTCCCAAACGAGCGCGGCTCGACCGGGAAGCCGAGCACAAAGCGGCCTCGCGGGGGACCCCGTGGGGCAGCGAAGCGCCTGTTCCCGCCAGTTCCTAGAAAAGCAGAAACAAAGCGGGCCGCTCCTGTTTTGGAGCGGCCCCCAAGGTTACTGGCAAAAAATATCGCAATTCCGAATGAAAAATATTGAACAATCTCTTTGCATAACCAATAAGCAAATGTGGTGCAGCCGCTGCCCTAAATCTTTTTCAGATTGGCGAATTTTTCCATCAGCTTCTTCATGCCGTGGCGGCTGAAGAGGACTGTGAGCTTGGCATCTTCGCCCTCGCCTTCGCGCATGAGGACCGTGCCTTCGCCGTACTTTGAGTGGCGGACGCGCTGGCCCTTCTTCAGGTTGGCGGCGCCGGTGGACTCGGGGATGTCCATGGCTGGGCGGGGCAAAGAACCGGGCTTGCCCATGCCCGGTTTGCCGGCGATTGCCTTTCCTCCGAAGAAGCGGGCGATGTTGTCGATGGAGTGCGCTTCCGGCGCTTCCGCGCTTCCTTGTTTTGGACTGGGCTGATGGGTGGACAAGGGAGAACCGGCCGCGGCGCTGGCCGACGCGGGCTTGGCCTTGGGGGTCATCCACGAGGCAACAAAAGGCTTGGAGGATGCGCTCCTGACGCTCGAGCCTGCCCCCCTGCCGTTGGCTGACGAGGCGCTCGGCGTCTCCTGGCTTTCGTCCTCATAGTTGAAGTGCTTGTCGCCGAAGTCGCTGGCTGCGGCGGGGCGTCGGCCTGCGCCGAACCGGGAACCGCTGCCGTAGGTGTTGGGGTAACCGGGGGTGGCCCAGGACGGAACGCGGCTGCCGAGATTTTCGATCAACTGGCTGGGGACTTCTTCAATGAAGCGCGAGGGGACGCTCATCTCTGGCGCGTCGTTGCCGTAGCGTCTCCTGTAATGCGCGCGGGTGAGGATCAGGGTGTTCATGGCGCGGGTCATGCCGACGTAGCAGAGGCGGCGCTCTTCCTCAAGTTCCTCGGGATTGTTGAGGGTGCGCGAGTGCGGGAAAAGTCCCTCTTCGAGACCGGCAAGAAAGACCAGCGGAAATTCCAGACCCTTGGCGGCGTGGAGGGTCATGAGGGTGACGCGGGCTTCGGGGTCGAACTGGTCGGTGTCGGAGGCCAGGGCGGCGTGGTCGAGGAACTCGGCCAGGGTCTCTCCGCGGGCTTCGGCGTCGTGGGCGGCGTTGGCCAGTTCTTTCAGGTTTTCAATGCGGCTGATGGCCTCCGGCGAGCCTTCGGTTTCAAGAGCCTTGATGTAGCCGGTGCGGTCGATGAGGAACCTGATCAGTTCAGGAAGTGTAGCGGCGTCGCCGGGGGCGCGGAAGGCTCGCCCGGCGCCTTTGTCGTCAGCCGCGATTTCTTTTCCGACTTCTTCCGGGTCCGATTCAAAATCGGGGTTTGGCGAGGTTGAATTCCCAGGTCCCCAAGGGCGAGGGACCTGGGGCACCCGGTCTCGTGATCCAGACGTTTGTTTCGGCATGACCAGAAAGGGGCGCTTGGGCGCCTCGGCAAAGGGAGAAAAGCTGGCGGCGTCGAGCAGCGGGAGTTGGCCGTGGTCTTCGCCGCCGAAGTCGAAGCTGGTGGCGGACTCCGCGCTGGCCGAGTCGGCGCTGCCGGAGTCTGCCGAGCTTGCCCCGAATTCGAAGCCGGTGTCGGCGTTGTCAGCGGATTCCGCGCCGGCGGCTACGTCGGCTGAGAGCTTGCCGGCAAAGTCGGGGTCCATCATGGCCTGGGCGTCGAGAATGAGCTGGCGGAAGGAGTCCAGGGCCATCATGGCGCGGGTGGGGATGAGCTTGTTGGCGATAGCGTTGGCAGTGGCTTCCCAGGTGGACGTGCCGGTTTCAAGCGCCAGCCGCTCAAGGGTTTCGAGCGTCGTCTTGCCGATGCCGCGGACCGGGGTGTTGATGACCCGCTGCAACGCCATCGAATCGTGGGGATTGCGGATGAGGCGCAGGTAGCCGAGCAGGTCCTTGATTTCGGCGCGCTCGTAAAAGCTGAAGCCTCCGACCATGGTGTAGCGGATGTTGTAGCGGCGCAGAGCTTCTTCAACCAGCCGGGACTGGGAGTTGGTCCGATACAAGACCGCGCAATGCGCCTCCGAGGGATCGGGGCTGGAGCTTGCTTCGCGAAGAAAGGTCTGGATGCGATTGGCGATGAACAGGGCCTCATTTTCGCCGTCGGGCGCCTCGTAATACCCGACCAGCGAGCCGCCCTGGCGATCGGTCCACAGCTTCTTGCACTTGCGCTGGAGGTTGT
>Ga0181520_10001055_pt1 | contig 57719 bp, 48 predicted proteins | sample PEATcosm2014_Bin_29_FD_132451 | JGI IMG/M metagenome (GOLD analysis project Ga0181520, IMG submission 132451) | Peatland microbial communities from MTU Mesocosm Facility, Houghton, MI, USA - PEATcosm2014_Bin02_30_metaG | ecosystem: Environmental > Terrestrial > Soil > Wetlands > Peat | place... | reverse complement strand
GGTCTTGCTCTGGATCACCGTGCCGTCGTTCAAAGACAGCGTCTGTCCCGACACCGATACCGATATCAATGCCATAAAAACCGATGCTATTATTGCGAAAATTGACCCCGTTATCTGCTTCATCGTCCAAACTCCTCAATGTGCAGCTGCGGATTCCGAGCTGCGAATATCGGTTGAATACAGGGATCGGTATGCATGTTGCATGGTGCCGCGCTCAAGGATTTCGCGGCCCATCTAGGCAGAACATGCCCTCTCCCTGACCCGTGTGAGGCAACAGACTTTCGACTTTCTCGTAAGATTTGGCTGGCGTGCTCGCGGGGAATTGAGCGATCCCGATCGGGGAATACGCCCCCCAAGAGTGCGGCTCGTGAGCAGAGCTTAGTAACTACCGTCGGGAAAGAGGTAACGTTCCTACGGGTAGCATCGCAATTCCAAGGTCCGCTTGCACAACCAAACATGTGGGAGTGGTCCATGATCCTCCTAACCATTTGGCAACCTTTGAGGGACCCTATCGGCATGATCAGGAAGCCCTTCATAAGAAATCCGCATGTTTGCGGTAGTGTTCCAGTTACGTATTCGGAGTTTCCCGGAAATGGTCGACCCGGCACGACGGCCTTTCGAGGAAGAGCACCCTTCAGACCACCGTTATATGAAGAGCTCTGCGCCGGTAGTAACAAGGCAAGGGTAACCAATAGTGGTGACTACATACAACCAAAGTTTCTCTAGAATGATTACTAAAGTAAATCAGTACAATAACTTGTACTGATTTCCAAGTTGGCATCTGCACAAAGTCAGGAACCACCGGCTCACCGACTTCAGGCCTTGGCCGGAGAAGAGGTCGAAACTGCCTAGCGGCGTGGCGACGAAGTAAGGACAGAACTAGATTCATCAATTGAGCTGCAACCGAAAATCCGAGGACTACCTCGCACATGTCCTGCCACGGTGCTCTATAACTGGCGGTCCGCGTTATCGGAACGTGAGTCCGATCGACATATGAATCAGCGCAGTTCCTCGGGCAGTTATGCATTTGAGACTTGGTTTTTGCGAGTGGCGGAGCCTTAACAAGGCTATAAACTTCCCGTTTGCGCTTCAGTACCTCACAATTACTCATGCCGAGCAGTCCCAAGTGTCGCTTTGTCCTCAAGACACACCCATCCTCTCCTCGTGCAACTGCGCACGTTGGCGACAACTGCCGCGTGAATTTTAGAGAGAGTTATCGAAGCGTCGGGCTATCTTGCACGCCGCCAGACAAGACACGACAACAAGCCAGATTCCACAGCTAGGGTGGATGACTGAGCCCAACACTTAAACTCTCTTTATTGGCAAGGCAGGAAGGACAGCATGAGGAGGCTTAATGCCTACAGCAGAATCCATAAAGAAAACTGGATCTTGGATCCGAACTGAGCCCTTCGCTGAAGTCGCAAGCTCAAAGACCATGCTGCGGCCGAAGGGACAGTAGCGCCCAAATTCTAGTTATCCCCTAAGGGGGAACCGGTTCTAAGTGACCAGTGCTATGGTTTGAATAAAACACAGAAGGCCGCTAATTGCAATGGTGCTGCGCACACATAATCGACAATTCACCTAATTCCGCAGCTCAGTAATGACCATTGTTTGCGTAACATATTGAAAGCTTTTGAGTTCTCCGGAACCAGCTTGTATTCAAAAATTTTGGCCATCGTCGGGCTCATGTCGATATCTGAACCGAGCACGCAACGCTCGCACTCATAGTCTCTGGAGCACTGGACTGACCGCCCACGCGACACACAATTCCGATTGACCTGAAATACATGCCACTGATACGTTCGGTGTATCATCGGTGTCTTTGAAGCCTTAGACTATGAACTGCGAGACCAGATAGAGGCTGCGACTAGTCATCCCTCGGTCTAACGGCTACTCAGATGAATCCCGCCAGTGACAACGGCTTGATTGCAGTTCACCTTGCACGCAGTGCGCAATTACAGTTCCTGCCGGCAGCAACCAGCGCGCCGGTCTGTTCACTATTTTCGAGGTCTCCAGCTAAACTGCCAATCAGTTTGCCGTACCGGTGGGCAGCCTTTCGCAGGTCGCCCACCAGCCGTGAGCCGTACCGCTCTTCATCGTATTCCATCAGAGGTTTCGCAAGATGTCTTGCATTAAAGGCGCTACCGCACAACTTTCGGGTGGTCTTGCAGCTGTTCTTTTAGCCGTCTTTTCGGTTTTCGGATCGGCGCAGACATTGACGCTGAACGACGGGTCGATCCTGCGCAAGAGTCCGAACCGGATTGGCTTGAATATAGGAGCGATCGACTATTGGGATAACGGCCAGATTCTCAAGAACCTGATAGGCTCCACCAACCCTGGATTTGAGCCCTTGTTGGATCAGCAGATTTGGGTCCTGACGTCCGCTGGAAGTACGAGCGCCTTTACCATTCCGGACAAATACGACACGGTGCCGCCGAACTACTGGGCAGGCGGAACCTTCACCGTGGTGGAATCGCAATCGGGCGGCGCTGAGATGGGATGCAAGGGGACAATCGAGTCCAATACCGGGCCTAACTATCCTGAAGCGGGAATAACGAACTGGGTGTCGCCGTTGATTAGCGTTTCCTCGCCATGCAATGCGCGGTTCAACGTCGGCGACGTCATCATAATGAGCAAGTCCGTATACCCAACCCCAGAGTCATGGTGGGAGTCGGAGAGCCGCGGCGGCGTCGCGGGGACCGTGAGGGGTGGCGCTCAGCTTCTTTCTGATACCACCGACCTTTGCGATACCTGCGGCAGCCAGGCTCTCAACATGAATGCCACGGCTCACGGGTCGTCGGCGACCGTGGACTCCTACTTCGACAGTGCTAGTACCGAGGATATTTTTGTCTTGATGAATGGCACTTACCAATTTTCTTTTTGGGCCAAGCCGGCTTCCGGCTCTCCGCTCCTGACTGCGGCGATCCGCCGTATTTCGCAAGGTGGATTTAACTGTGGCACCTACACGCCGGAGCTTGCTGCGCACTGGGCACAATATAAATGGACCTGTACTGCGGCGGAATCAGCCGCTGCCACGACTCCGGGGCCCGTCGAAGTGGCAATTCGTGTCACAGGCGGATCGCTCTATCTTGATAACATCAGTTTTGAAAAGATCGGTACCAATCCTAGTAACACCACTGTTCTTCGCGATGAAGTCGTTGAAACCCTGCAGAATTACTATGGCCCCTCAACAGGTTACACTGGCATGTTTCGGTACTGGGTAAATCAGAATGCTGAAAACATGAACAACTGGACTCAACCGGACTACGCGCATGCGCCTACCAGCGGGGGCGCAGGGTACTTTGTCGGACCGACCGGAGCAGGGGCTGTGAGTCTTTCACTCGAAGATTACCTTGTCATCTGCAAGTTACTCAATGCTGAGCCCTACCTTGAAGTCCCTGTGACCTTCTCCACAACCGATGCTGAGAATCTAATTAAGTTCCTCGCCAGCCCGCCTGCAACAACCACATACGGTGACCGACGCGTAGGCCTGGGCCAGTCGGAACCTTGGACTAGCATATTCAATAAGATTCATCTTTCCTTCTGCAACGAATGCTGGAACTGGGGATCCTTTCGAGGACAGTCGCTTCCCTACCGGCCAGACACACCGAACTCAGAGTACTACTATGACTACAGCGTGCGCGCTCGCGACATCTTTGCCGCGATGCGCGCAGTTAGCTACTATTCTGCATCTTCGTTTGATCTTGTAATGAATGCTCAGACCGCGGTCTCTTGGTCGATGGACGAGGCGATTCAGAGAGCCCATCCCGATTCGATCGAAGTCGAGGACTACAGTTACCCGACAGTAAGCAGTTTCAGCACGGAGGCCGCATTGTGGCAGCCGGCGTTCGTCGAACCCTACGAAACGGTAACCAACCCATCCGATGTCAAGAATTTCTACCAATCCGTTCACGACTATCAATCGCTCTCGTCTTGCGGAGCATCCGGGACGGCGCGGTGCAACGTGAATATCTATGAGTGGGGGCAGGACACAACGGGCGGTGGTATCGATCAGACACATCTGGACTTCATCAACGCCGGAGCTGGGCAGGGCGTAGTGATGGCCCTGCAGCCTCTACTGAACTTGCAATACTTCGGCATCGGCTCCCAGTCTTTGTTCGCACTCACTGAATACAAGAATCCAGCTCCCGACAATAAGACCGCGAAGCTTTGGGGAAACGTCGTCGACATGGGGGGAGCAACCAATAATGTGCGGCCTTCATTCCTGGGAGTGTCCTTGGTCAACCAATCGATCATAGGCCCCATGTACTCTTGCCCGATTACCGGCGACCCAACCTATAACTTTACTGGCTCACCAAATGGTGTAAAGCCTATGCCGGAACTTAACAACGTTCCCTATCTGTATGCATTCTGTTTTGAGAACGGGGCTCACCGATCCCTGGTATTGATCAACACGGATGTTTCCAGCAATCACACGATAAGTTTCACCGGAACAAATCCCCCTCAGGGAGTGGTTTCACAGCGGGAGCTTGCGCCGGGATCACTGAACGACATGAACGAGGCGCCGACTGGCACCCCGACAAACCGGACTCCCGCCACCGTTGCGGTCAGGACCACCTCTCTTTCGAACCCACGCTCCGTTGTGCTTCCACCTTTTTCGGTCATCGCGTTAGATTACACCGTGGGGAGTCAAGCAACTCTGGCCACGCCGGGTTTCCTTCACAACTCGACAACATCCAATCTGGCAACTAAGTAAGTAGTTCAATGGCGGGACCTACGATCCCGCCATGATGCCTGGCACACTTGTCGAATATGGAGGCTCAACTTGGCCACTAGCCAGTTCCTCTGGAAGTAAGGTTGAAAACTATATATGTCCAGTAAAGATCCCAACGAGGAGCGAGGCTTGAAGAAGTTGTCTTCGGCAAAAGGACGTGTTGCATTCCTGCTTTTCGTCCTGTTCTTGTTACTTCTTTCCGTCGGCTACTGCCTTATCAAGGCACCGGCCAGTATCGCATTTCTAGGAGACTCCCTCACCGAGGGGTGGGTATACCCCAGAACGAACCTGGGCACCTACGGCAACACCACCGCACAGATGGTTGCGCGCTTCCCTACCCAGATCCAGGGACACCGCTATAAGCGGGTCGTGATCCTCGGCGGAACGAACGATATCTTACTGGGAATCGATTCCTCTGCCACAATAGATAATCTTCAAACACTCGGGAACTATACGATACAAGCAGGTGCACAGCCAGTACTCTGTGAAATTCCTCCTATCTTTCACGGCTCCGACCCTGCTGACAAAACTGACTATTCAAACAAGGTTCGCATGCTAGATCTACAGATTTCACAGCTGGCCGCCGCGCATAAGTGGAAGCTTATTGATTACTATCATCCCCTCTTGGGGCATCCCGAATACTCTTCCGATGGAGTTCACATGAAGCACAGAGGATACATCGTTATGGAATGGACTTATCTTCGAGAGGCGCCTTCCTTCTAAGACCCTCAGCCGAATACGCGTTTGAACGCGAATTTGGGATGCACAGGAACCTCTACCATTGCACTCGCCTCCGCGGATGTCGGTACAATGGATTGACTCCAGCCTATCAATAGAAATGCAACTTGCGGCAATTGTTCTCCCATATATACCGTGTAAATCGTAATCCAGAACACCGCCATCGCGCCTAGCAGGCTCACCGCAAAGGCTGTATCCTCACGTGCCTTCATACTCCATACATTCACAATCAGGCGTCTGAATGTCTCAGCTCCGATAAGCAGAAACAGAATGAATCCAAGCCTTCCGTAGGAGAGCTCAACCAGTAAATATTCGTTGTCGATTGATGGCATTCCCGGAATGATGGGATGACTCAGGTATCCCCATCCGAACCAGCCACCTTCCTGCGCAATGGGCCGATAAAATTCGTTCATTTGCCGCCTGTAGACTGCACTTCCACGTCGCTCGTCCGACAGCGCAAGTCGGTCAGCAACATTCGTGTAGCGAAGAAAGTAAAGATACGATCCATATGCAGCCGTTGCCAGCAGCAATGCAACACCGCATGTAGCCAGTTTCCGACTCTTGAATCTTGGAATCTGAAGAATCACTGCTGCCGCGGCCATGCCGATGAGCGGGCCGCGTGATTGTGTCAGCAATAGGTACCCGAGCAGCAGCACGCCCGGAAGATGGGCCTTCTCCAACCTGCCGGCAACGTCTTTCGGCGAGTCGCTCGACTGCCTCTTAGATCTATAGAACAGCCATGAATTCAAAGCCAGAGTCATTCCAAAGACAATCCCCGCCAATTCAGCATCATTGAATGAAACCGCCATTCGTCCGCGCCCAGCCCGCAATTGAACGCTCGACTGTACAGTAGTCGTTTGAAAAAACTCTTGACCTACAACGCCATAGATGCTCTGTCCCATCCGCCACTCGTAGAAGCCCAGCGGCCCCATCAAAAGAATCAGAATGATAATCCGTTTCACAGTGGCATCACGTAGACCGGGCTCGATGATCTTTCGTCCCGTAACATATGCTAGGAAGATGGACAAAAACGCTGTAAAGGTCAGGAAGACGCCGTCATTCGTGACACGCTCACGGGTGATTTCGCTTATACCCAGGCTGATCATGAACAGGACCATTAGGATGTCTAACAACGAAGGAACGCCACTTCGCACCAATCGATACAATGCTACGGCGCCGATCGGGATCAGCGCGCCCTGCGCAGCAGAGATTGCGGGCATGTGAGGCACGTTAAATGCGTAGCCGTTCGGGAGGAGCAACAGCGCTGGCAGATAGACCCACAGGAGCGCAATCTCGACTCTCCCTTTAATCACGAGAATGAGGGAGACCAGCGCGGGCAAAATGAAAAGTGCACTCATGGAACCAGATTACTCGACTCGACCGATCTGTAAAGTCATGATTTATAAATTCCGGGTCGATGGCACTTAAGGCTCCTTAGGAACTGACCCGCTTAACAAAACTGAGCCAAAACGAGTTGGAGATTTCTGCCTGCGTGGTTCGGTTAATGACGGGCGGGTATCGCGCAAGCTCCGGGACGAGCTGGAGGTCCCGGCCATCTCGGTGGCGTAGGCCCCATAAACCACGTGGAAGAGAATCTCCATTCCGCCGACGTGTCATATGCACACGGTTACTGCAGAGCGGATCAAGAATTGATTCTCTCGATAACTCCGCGCGAACCATCATTCCCTGCGTCATGTGCACCTACGGTATAACGTGCTCAAACCGTGTCGATATTCCGGGTAATCTTGGATTTTTCAAATACAACCATCTGTCAGGCGACGTTGAAGACGCCTGCTTTGCGAACCGGGTGTCTCTCACAGAAGAATAGCGTTCCAAATCTTGCATTGAATGCGGCACATACGAAGGCCTGTAACCGCAACCCATTCCGATCATGGGGTGGATATCAAGGTGTTCGTTCTGGTGGTCTGAGGGAAACGCGCTCGGTCGCGGATTGCTCACGCTCTTGAGCGCACGGTCCCCGATCGGGAGATTGGACAGGACACTCGAGCGGCGCTATTCTAAGAAAAATACACGCAGAGTTCCGGTGAAGGCGCGCCAACAGGGTGCCCACGTCCATGCGGCATTTTACCGCCTAGTTAGCGCGCGAAGTCCTCCATAGAGCTCGCTGCGAAAGCCGGGAAATACCGGATGTGGATTGTCAGGCTTGCTCTTGATCGACCTTATACTTTTGTGGCGTTGGCCCTGCTTATCTTTGTGCTGGCGCCGGTAGTGATTCTAAGCACGGCTGTTGATATCTTCCCTAGCATTAATATTCCTGTCATCGCCGTGGCCCGGGGGCTATACAGGCCTCAATTCCGAAGAGATGGAAGGGCGGATTACCACCTTCTTCGAGCGCAGCGCCACCACTACCGTAGACAATATCGAGCACATTGAATCCACAACCATCAATGGCCGTTCCCCGATCAAGATTTTTCTGCAGCCAGGTGCGAATGTTGACACCGCGAACGCTCAGGTCACGGCCAGCGCGCAATCTGTGGTGCGTCTCATGCCAACTGGCGCAACACCTCCGCTGGTTATGGATTTCGAGGCTTCCACAGTGCCCATACTTCAGCTTTCACTGTCCGGCGAGGGAATGTCGGAACAGCAACTGAACGACCTGGCGAGCAATTTCCTGCGTATCCAGCTTGTCAGTGTGCCGGGAGTTTCCATTCCTTCTCCGTATGGCGGCAAACCGATGTTGTCGGAGATACTGTCGATCTTCTGTGCCGGAACCTCACTGCGAATGGATTTCTCCACCAGGTCGCAGTGACGAGCCGTTTCTTCCACACGTGTTCCTGCGCTGGCACGCATGTAGAACTGGAACTGGCCGCTATCGATATCGGGAAAGAAATCCTGGCCCAGTCGTCTATGGGCTGTCGGTCCATCAGTGGCGGAAACCCTTTTCGACGCCGGCCGCCGCCGCGCTGCCTCCGACGTCGCCAGGGCCGCCTACGATGTGTCGGTAGCCTCCTATCGCCAGACTGTGCTCTCGGCCTTCCAGCAGGTAGAGGACAGCCTCGCCGTGTTGCGCATCCTCGACCACGAGGCGCAGCAGCAGCAACAGGCCACCGGGTCTGCCCGCGAATCGCTCGAACTGGTGTCCAATCGCTACCGCGAGGGGGCCGACCCGTATCTCCAGGTGCTTACCGCACAGACCATCGCCCTAGCAAATGAGAGAAATGAGCTCGATATCCAGAGGTGGCGCATGGATGCTAGCGTGCTCCTGATAAAGGCGCTCGGCGGGGGTTGGACCTCCGCATCGCTTCCCAAGACCGCCGGCCTGCAATAGCCGGTAATCCCACAAACCGACACAGGATCAGTAATACACTGCCAGCACAGAACATTGGACCGACTGTCCGTCACGGTCATTTGGTCGGGATACTGGTGGACGCAGTAGAAGCCAAACCGGTTCGTGAACGTCGCGTGAAGCGCGTTGAATTTGTAAGTTAAACAGAATAGTAGGATTCTGCATTGGGGCGGCTAGTGGGGATCGAACCCACGACATCCTGAGCCACAGTCAGGCGTTCTGCCGCTGAACTATAGCCGCCATGTGACCCTTTGATTGTAGCATCGATTCAGGGGTCACGACCCGGCTTGAACCCCTCCGCTCATGCCCCGAAATACCTTCAACCCGCCCCCGGCTGACCTGTCGACAGCAAGCCAGGATTCCCCGCCAAGGCTTTCCATACAACACCCGGACCGATGGACCGATGGCGCGTGGCTCTTTAGTGACCGCACTCTCCAACGGTTGGAAGTCCTGCTCGACGAAGCCTTCAAGATTCCCGGAACGGGCATCCGCTTCGGACTCGACGGGATTATCGGTCTGGTCCCTGGCCTGGGAGACGTGCTGGCTGGGCTGCTGTCGTTGATTATCCCTCTCGCTGCCTGGGTGCGCGGTGTCCCCTATGTGACGCTGGTGCGCATGGCGGCAAATCTCGGCATTGGCGTGTTGGTCGGTTCCATCCCATTGTTGGGCGACGTTTTCGACATTGCGTGGAAGGCCAACCGGCGCAACTACAAATTGCTGCAGCACCACTTGGGCGAGCCGCGTCGCCACACCTGGCGAGACTGGGCATTCCTGCTTCTACTAGTCACGGCACTGGGGCTGATCTTCGCTATCCCTGTTGCCCTAGTGATATGGCTGCTTTTCTTGCTCGATGGACGCTAGGGCCTAGGTATCTATGAGGTCAGGCCCGCGACGTGCACGGGCAGAATCACCATCCGGAGAGAAATACCGATCCGCGTTACAATCAAATGAGCCAGTCGGGGCGTAGCGCAGCCTGGTAGCGCATCTGCTTTGGGAGCAGAGGGTCCTCGGTTCAAATCCGAGCGCCCCGACCATAGAATCAGTAACTTACAGAACATCACCCCCTGTCAAATAATGCACTGTAGCGGGTGGCTGTCGTTTCGGCTATTCTTCAGTCGTTCCCGCCTCGAATCTACTGTGTGCTGCTAGGAAGCTCTTTCGGCATCGGAAAACGCGAGAACACATTCATCACAGCGTCTTCGCTGGAATGGACATACCGGGCGGACATGGCAATGGAAGAGTGGCCAGCAATCCGGGACAGTGTCCAGGCATCGCAATCGCATTCGCCTAGTCGAACGATGATGCGGAAAAGCGATCTCCAAGGCTTCGTTGCCGGATGCAATCCCGAATCGCCGCGCAAGAGATCAGAGAGAGCACTCTGAGTCCCGTGCGCCATCTCGACGCAAAACGTAATAGACATCAAGGGGAAACTGCTGGAGTCCGACGTGCTGGTGCAACAGGCCAGCAACAACACAAAGGAGCAGTTCTCCAACTCGCCCGATCTGGCCAGTGGCATCTTGAACGCCATTGTGGATGCTTTGGCAGCACATTCCACGATGAGCAAGCAGGCCCTAGAGTCGCAGAAAGTGTGCAATGGGTTGAAGGACGTGCTGCTGGGACCAGCACAATTGTATGAGGCTTTACGGACCAGGGGCGAGGCTGCACGGTTGAGTGTCAACGAGTAGGCGGATCGGCGCGCACACCGTCTATCACCTTCCGGAGCCTCTTTGAGCGATCAGTTTCCGATTTGCCATTGACCCGCGTGCTGATCGGATCGATCAATGCATCGGCGTTTTAGAGGAACTATCCGGTCCACGGGATGTAAACCACGGCGACGAGCACTTATCGCCCCCAAAAACTCGCCAACGGACACCAGCATGAGGCGGGAATTGCAGTTTGTCATCGCGTTGCGAGAGCCGGCATGCGTAGCGTAACGCAGGTTCCACGGCCGAGCTGACTCGTGATCTCCGCGCTACCGCCGTGAAGCGTCAGAATGCTCTGCACGATGGCCAAGCCCAACCCTGTGCCACCCGAAGCCTTGGAGCGCGACGGATCAACACGGAAGAAGCGATCAAATACTCTGGGCAGCGCCTCGGCGGGAATGCCGGCGCCGGTGTCGCAGACCTCGATGCGCATCGCGGCGTCACCGTTCATGGCGGCCAGCGTCACAGTTCCTCCCTGCGGCGTATGTGCAATGGCGTTCGAGACCAGGTTGCTCACCGCCCGGAGCATCAGGGAACGATCCAGTTCCGCGTTGATCGGCTCGGACTCATCGTTCAAGATGAGCGATATTCCTGCGTCGGTCGCTGAAGCTTCGTAGTAGTCACGAACCGTGGCCAGCAACTCGCCGATGTTCACGCTCTCGCGATGCAATTCGGTCAAGGGTCTCTCCGCGCGGGCCAAGAAAAGGAGATCACCGATCAGCTCGGAAAGCCGGACTGCTTCTTCCAGTGAAGATTCCAGCACTTCACGATACTCGTCGACCGTCCGTGGGTGCGCGAGCGCCACTTCGGCTTCTCCACGAATATTGTTGACCGGTGTACGCAAATCGTGCGCGATGTCGGCCGTGAACCTGGAGATGCGCTCGAAAGATTCTTCAATCCGTTCCAGCATTTCATTGAATGTCCCGGCCAGCGACGCAAGTTCCGATGGATAGCCCTCCGACAGGATCCGTTCGCGCAGATTCGTCGACGTGATTCTCCGCGCGATTGTGGCGATCTCTTCGACGGGTCGAATGCCGTGCCGCGCAATCCGGTATCCTAGCAGCGGGAAAAGAACCGACGTCGCCAGCAGAATGCCCCAGAACCAGAGCCGATATCGCGCCAGCAGTTCCTCTTCCTGCGAGACGTCGATGGCGATTTGAACCGTGTCGCTGTGAGTCGGCGGCGTGCCCACGGCAACCGTAACGCTAGTCACCAGGAACGGTTGCCCACGTCTGCCCCTCATCGCAAGCGAACGCTCGGAACGCCCGCGGGCTCGGTCTGCGAGCTCCGCAAGATTCAACTGTCCGGCCATGCCGGGCGTCATCATGATCGGCACGCCATGTTCATCGAGGAGGCGAATGTAGAACTGCTGGTACCGGCGGGCCTGAGACTCGAGCTCAATTTCTTCGCGCAGCGCATTCTCGTCGTCAGGTCTCTCTCGCAGCATCGTGCCCAACACGTTCAACTTGTCGGCAAGAAACAGCTCTGTGCTTCGGTCCAGTTCCGTCCGCAGGGCGATGTAGAGACTAGCCGTGGCCAGAATTACCAGCATCAGACCGGCTAGAGAGTAGGCAGCCGAAAGCCGGAACGCCAAGGTCTTGCGCAGGTGGAGCTCAACCCAGGCGCTACGATTCAGCTTCGAGGACATAGCCGGCACCGCGGACTGTGTGAATCAGCTTTATGGGGAATGGGTCGTCGACCTTGCTGCGCAACCTGCGCACATTCACATCCACGACGTTCGTATCGCTGTCGAAATTCATATCCCAGACCGACTCGGCGATCAACGTGCGCGATAGCACCTCGCCGGCGCGCCGTGCCAGCAGGGTGAGCAAAAGGAACTCCTTCGCAGTGAGCTCGAGCCTCTGGCCGGCACGCGTCGCGCGGTGGCGTAGCAAATCGATCTCCAGGTCGGCCATTCGCAGGCTCTCCTGCGGACGCGACGTTGAGCGACGCAAAAGCGAGCGCACTCGGGCCAGGAGTTCGGAGAATGCGAACGGCTTTACTAGGTAGTCGTCGGCTCCCAACTCGAACCCACGCACGCGTTCGTGCACAGCGTCGCGCGCCGTGAGCACCAGCACCAGTACCTTCTGTTCGGTCTCGCGTAGGCGCGCAAGCACCTGCCACCCGTCCAACACTGGAAGCATGACGTCGAGAATGACGAGGTCGAAACCGACTTCCTTAGCCAAGTGGAGGCCTTCTAGACCGTCCGCTGCTACGTCGGTGACATAACCGGCTTCGCTGAGTCCTTTCTTGAGAAACTTGGCAGTTTTGACTTCGTCTTCGATAATCATGATCTTCATTTGTCACTCACCTTTACAAATCCGGAGTTGAGATCGGAATCGCTCACTGCGGTCCGTTGCCATCAGAACTCAAATCGCAAAGCGAGCTGAATCTCGCGGGGCGTTCCCGACCCCACCGGGGTGATGGGCGACACGATGCTTGTGTTCAAGTTCACCGTACTGATGATGCTGCCGAACCCCGTGGTGTTCGACGGGTTGAAGGTGGCCTGCGGCTGACCCAGCTGCGGGTGATTGAAGATGTTGTAGAACTCCGCGCGGAATTCCAGCCGCCCGCTTTCCCCCAGGGGAATCGCCTTGCCGGAACCGAGATCGATCTGCCACGTGCCCGGCCCGCGAAGGAGATTACGCGGCACGGTGCCGAATTCTCCAGCCGGGGCAGCAAACGCTGCGGGATTGATCCACTCTGCGACAGTCTTGCCCCCGGGAGGAGTGAGAGAGACGCCGGGGACCAGTTCGGGACGCTGTGTGCCGGAGTTTCCATCTGGCGCGGTGTAGCTGCTGGGCATCAGCACATTCACCGGGAAGCCGGTGCGAGCAAGCGCTGTTGTGGTCAGTTCCCAGTTGCCCGCGATGGCGCTGGCAATGCCTCGCCCGTTCAGCATCGGCTTGCCCATGCCGAAGGGGAGCTGATAGACCGCGTTACCGTTGACCACATGGTGGGCATCCCAGGCGCCGCTGGCGCGATCACAGGCCAGGCACATTGCGTTCTGCGGCGATAGCTCATCGCCATCGCCGCTGCCGTTTGAGCCATTGTCGATTTCGTGGGAATACGCGTAATTTGCGGTGACGAGGAGCCCGTTCGTGAACGGTCGCCGCATCGAGACAGTGAGGCCGTTGAACGAGCTCATACCGATTGAACCCCGCCACCCGATGGCCGGAGCAAAGGACGGATATTGCGCAATCCCCGTCGCCGGATCGACGAGATTGACCACGTTGGTTTCCAGCAAATGCACGCCATGGCTTCCCAGATAAGAGAGGGTGCCCACGAAGTTCGCCGGCAACTCCCGCTGAATGGAGAGGTCCCACTGCTCAACATAGGAGTCCTTGCGGTCACGTTGTTCGGCATTGGGCGAGATGGTTCCGGATCCGGTGAAATACGAGTTGACCGGATAGGTCAGCTGAAGGCTGTTGATGCTTTTCACTGAGTAGGAAGGCACTTCGTTCTTGGCGGGCAGATTCTGATCGTCCAGCTGGCCATCTTCGTGATAGATTCCGAATCCGGTGCGAACGAGCGTCTTCCCACCCTTGTCAGGTGACCAAACGAAAGCCACGCGCGGATCGAGATCGCCGTAGTTCTGCCGGCCGAAACTGGCTCCCACTCCGCAGAATCCCTGAGGCCCGCAGGTGTCGAAATCGAAGGGATCGGCCTTGCCGTGCGCCTCATTGAATATCTGGAAAATGGTGTACCGCACGCCGAGGTTGAGGGAGAGATTGGGCCACATCTTGAATTCGTCCTGGGCGTAGCCGATGATGTCGTTCTTGCGCAGATCGTTGACCGGAAGAGCACCAGTCAAACTGGCGCTCTTCACGAGATTTGCGGCGAGGTTCTCCACGGTGGAAAACGTAACTTTTCCATGTTCCCCGTAATTCTGGTTCAGTTGAACGTGGCGGAACTCCCCTCCGAACTTCAGAGTATGCCGGCCATGGACCCAAGTCAGATTGTCGATCCCCGAAAATGTGTTGCCCACATAGATGCTGTTGTAGTTGTAATTCTGGGTGACAAAACCCGGTCCTGGACCTGTGGAAATTGCAATCTGATAGACGGCATTGTTCTTGCTCGAGTTGTAGGTGTTGGAAGTGGCACGGTTGAAACCAAACTTGGCTTCATTTGCTAGGTTGGGATTGAATATGTGCAGCAGTTCGACCGCGCCATTGACCGGCGTAGACACTTTCTGCTGCAAGTCCGTCGCGGCAGCCGAAAGCGGCTGCGTATCAACTGACCGGTCGTAATTGAAGCGCATGAAAGCCGTGGTCTTGGCCGAGAAATGGTGGTCGAGCCGCATCATCTCAGAGTCCTCATTGACCACTTGGGTACATGAGCAGGTCAGCAGATCATAGTCGGCGTAGTGCGGGTCGCCCGGGTCGTTGGCCGGCGTCCAGTGCGTCAGAAAAGTCTTTGGACCGGCTCCCGGGTACGCGTTCATGATCCCATAGATCGGCGATGAGCTCGGAACTGTTGCAATGAGCGCCGCACTCGGCACGTCACCACTCACCGGATACCCCCAGATTTGCCGGTAGGCTTCAGAAGCGAGGAAGAGGAAGGTCTTGTCGTGCACAATGGGTCCGCCCAGCGACCCGCCGAACTGATTTAAGCGAAGCGGTTGTTGCGATTCGCCCTTGGAGGCCCAAAAGGGCTCGGGCGCATCAAAAACGTCATTGCGCAAGTACTCGAAGAGGCGTCCGTGGAAGCGGTTTGTACCTGAAGGCGAGGTAACGGCCAGTTGAGCGCCGCCCGTCGCGCCATCCTCGGCGGTTGCCATCAGTGAATCGACGCGGAACTCCGTGATCGCGTCAAGTGGAATAGCGAGACGCACCCAGGCGCGTTGCGTCTGATTCACAATGTTGGTCGCGTCAACGCCGTCATAGGTGAAGTTGCTGTCGTCGAGGCCCCGTCCGGCGAACCGGACCGACCGCTGGTTGCTGCCACCGGTGTCGATGGCGCCGGGGACGAATGCCGTCAGTTCCGACCAGTTGCGGCCGTTCAGCGGCAGTTCGTCGGCCTGCGTGCTCTCGATCAGACCCGTCACCGCGCTGGTGTTGCGGTCCAACAGCGCCGAACCGACCGAAACTTCCACGCGCTCCTCTCCGCCCGCGACCTGCAGTGTCGCATCCAGAGTGCGGGTCGTGCCGATGACCTGCTGAACATCGACAAACTCTACCTCCTTGAAACCCTGGTTCTCGATGGTGACGGTGTAAATTCCCACCGGCAATTGGGAAACTCTGTAGTTTCCTCTGGCATCCGAAATCGCCTCGCGCCGTAGTCCGGTCGTGTTTTCGACAACCGTAACATGCGCCTGCGGCATCAGACGGCCTGAGGAATCGGAGATTGTTCCGCTCAATCCGCTGCGGTCCACTTGCGCGAAAGAGACCCCGGCGAAGAAAAGCACCGTGCTGAATCCCATCAAAACGCGAACGCGTCGAACTGTGGCAGAACTATCAGTGAATGGACTTAGCTTTTTCTTGCGATGCATGGCTCCTCCAAAGGAGACAACAGATACCCGAGCGAATGGAGAGATTCCGCGTCATGCTGCCGCTCGTTGCGCACATCGGAATCGCAATTCGGATGTTCAGTTGTAACAGTTGGAAACACGTGCCCTCGTTCCCGGCTGCACGAGGAAAACAGCACGGACTTAGAACGTTGCCGCATGTACGTACGCGAGATTCGATTGCACTCAAGGACCTCCACTCGTTCGCACGATCGGCGAAGGACGCCTCGAATGCTTTAATGACAATTTTGTAATTCAGCATTGTTATTCGCAGATCATGTCCTAGTTAAGGTTCCATCAAATATTGATCTCGGTGGAACCAGCCATTTGTCGAACGCGAGGATCGCTCAGAACCGAGGATGTTGCGGTTCACCAAAGAGATACGAAGCCCCACACGGAAGCTGCTGTTACAAAGCCCATTCACACCACCGCAACGTGATTACAAAACTGTCATTCCCGCGTCATGCTGGCGTCCTTTTCGCTCTCCTAGACTGGGCCCGTTGGCGTAGTTCTACCGTCGCGCCATGTCCTGCAATCGAAGAGAAAACATCAGCCTATTTCATGCCTGGTTCCGAGCTCAACATCTCAGCATGTCGAAGTGCAAGCCGGAGCCGCTTCAGGAAATGGAACGAATACAGCGTACGTTGAGAAAAATACGCACCCAAGTCAATGACTCACGCGTTTCAACGATGACTCTGCACGGTTAAGCGAGTAACAACTGATTGATTTGACGTGCCATCGCTTACCGTACACCAAGCTCCCCTTCCTCAAGCGGCCTCAAGTTGCATGACCGATTCCGGGCCGCGTGATGGAAGCAACCCAAAGAGGAGAACGACATATGTTTCGCAAAACATTTCGAATTAACCCCTGCAATAGTTCCCGGATCAAGCGTCTGGGTCTGCTCGCTGGCCTGCTGTCGATGGGGCTGAGCGTTCCGGCGCTACTGGGTCAATCCGTACCGTTCCCGACGTACAAAGTTGGCCCGCAATCCAACGGCACTTTTGTCGCCAGCGACGGCACAATCCTCGCCCCCGCTGGCAAGCAGGTCAATCTCGGCATCCGGGTCCGCTCCAAGGCCATCGCACTCAACCCCACGCGCAATCACACCGCCGCCGTACTCACCATGGGCGCCTCGACTGCGGTTCAGGTTTTCAATATCGAGACTGGCGCCGTCCTCCAGACCTACAAACCGGCAATCGGAGGCAACGATCCAGACGGCAGCAACCTCGGCATCAGCTATACGCCCGATGGAAAGTACCTGCTGTTTAGCCAGGATGGCAATTCCTTCTACGGTAGCTTCAAACAGGGAGGCTTCGTTGGCATCGCCAGCGTAAATCCGTCGACAGGCTTGCTGTCAGACTACGCGCACGTCAGCGTTCCGATGGACGTCAACGCATCCTTCGGTCTAACCACCGTCACATGCTTCCCGAACAGCCCTGGGGGAACCAACGGCAGCTTCCTAATCCCGTGTGGCTACTCCGTTTCGGCTTTTTCAGATGAGGTATTGACGTCCTATCCCACCGGCATCGCGGTCTCCTCGGATTCCAAGACCGCCTACGTCGTGCTGAACAATAACAATACGCTGACCAGGATCGACTTAACCGCGTCCACTCCAGTCAAGGGCACCGAAGTTCGTGTCGGCAACGTCCCGCACAGCGTCGTGATCTCTCCAGATGGCAGAACCGCCTACGTTTCCAACGAGGCCGGCCGGATTGCTAAGGAGAAGGACTTCCAGGGGTACTCTAACGGCACGCCAGTCGTCGCCGCGTTCCCGACCGGCTCCACGTCTACCGGCACGGTCTCCGTGGTCGACTTGAGCTCGTTCAAAGTCACCGAAAGCATCGAGACAGGCCTTCACCCAACCGGAATGGCCTTCTGGGGGAACAAGCTCCTGGTGGCTAATACATATAGCGACACCCTCTCCGTGATCGAAACAAATTCCAACAGAGTGGTGCGGACGATCGACCTTGGGCTGCCGATCCGCGTGCCCCACGAACACAAAGCCGCCTACGGTGGCGGCCCGAACTCGATCGCCGTCGATGAGAAGAACGACATCGCCTACGTCGCACTCTACAATGCCAACTCGATTGCCGTCGTGAGCCTGAACGAGGGCTCGTGGAATCCCATCATGGGCCTGATCCCGGTAGGCTATGCGCCCGCCTCGGTCGTGCTGGACAAAACGGACAATGTCCTGCTGGTTGCGAACGACAAGGGCTGGGGCACCACTGGCAATCCGAATCCTTTCGCGGGAACCGTTCCCGACGCACCGCTGACAGCAAATTCGGAAACATCCGAATTTGGTGTCACCGGCCTCGAAACCCACCAGGACCTTGGCACTGTCAGCATCATTCCCGTTCCGCACCCGGCCGCCCTGTGGTCGCTGACAGATCAGGTCTTCCAGAACAACCACTGGGATTTGGCGGAGAATATTTTCTCGGCCGCAGGCGGCGACAAGCATGCCAAGCCGCTCGCGATTCCGAACAGGATCGGCGATCCCTCGAAGATCAAGCACGTCTTCCTGATCATTCGTGAAAACCGCACGTACGACCAGATCCTTGGCGATGTGTCGGCCGGTAATGGCGACGCCTCCCTGGCAGTCTTCGGCGATAACTCGACTTACGGCAGCATCACGCCCAACGCGCACGAGCTGGTGAAGCGCTTCCCGCTGTTTGATAACTTCTACGACCCAAGCCGGCAGTCGGCCGACGGTCACAACTGGATCGTCCAGTCCATGGCTCCTTATTCCGACGATATCCAGTCGCCCGACTGGCTCCGCGACTATCCCTCCAACGGCGGCGATGCGATCGCCTACCAGAAGGCGGGCCATCTGTGGGACGTAGCCGTAAAGGCAGGCGTCTCGTTCAAGAACTACGGCGAGTACATCGAGTACAACACGTTTAACCCGCCGCAGGGTTGCACCCCGACTAACCTCTATCCAGGTACCACACCTCCAACTCCCTTGCCGTTTATTTATTCGGGCAGCTGCGAGCCGCTCTGGATCGACTTCTACAACGACACATTGGCTTACGAGTCTGGCGCCGAGAAGCAGCTCTACAACTACAACACGGTTGCCTCGCACTCCCCGCTTCCCAACCTGATCAACAACACGGTCCAGAACTACCCGCAGTTCGATCTGGGCATTCCCGACCAGTTCCGCTTCGACATCTGGAATGAGGATTTCCAGAAGGACGTGGCAGCCGGTAACGTGCCGCAATTCGAGATGATGTGGATCAGCTCTGACCACACAGGCGGCCCGCCAACCGCGCAGGCCATGCAGGCCGATAACGACCTGGCGCTTGGCCGCTTTGTCGACGCCATCAGCCACAGCCCCATCTGGAAAGACTCGGCAATCTTTATCGAAGAAGATGACGCACAGACCGGCGTCGACCACGTCGACGGTCACCGCAGCCCGGGTTATATCGTCAGTCCTTACGTCCAGCAGGGCGGAATTACCGACAACACTTTCTACACGCAGGTCAACCTGACGCGCACAATCGAGCAGATTCTCGGACTGACCCCGATGAACCAGTTCGACTTGTGGGCCTCGCCGATGCGGACCGCCTTCATCGACGATCCCCCCGCGGAAAACTTCAAGCCGTGGACGCACGTGCCGAACGGTATCGCACTGAATACGGGCGTTACCCAGACTCCGACCCAGACCGCCATCCCGGGCGCAATGGCTGCGGTTGATCAGACCATCCCAGCCATGAGCCCTGCGGTTAAGGCTCTCCGGGCTGGCTGGATGAAGAAGAAGGCAGAGCTCTTCGCCGGCAAATACCAAAAGCCAGACTCTGAAGATCCGAACACCGTCAACCACATGATCTGGTATGAAGTCACCAACTATACTCGCCCCTTCCCCGGCGAGAAGAGGGTTCTCCCCGCGAGCGCCTTCAACAAAGCCGCACCCTCCAAGGCCGACGACGACGACTAGATCGCGTCCTGGCTGCAAAAAGCCCTCTCTCCGCTAAGCGGGGAGAGGGCTTTTTGTTCACGCCTCAACCACAAAGCCCCGACCGGCCCCACCGGGCAGTCGCGCGGACGTTACTGCCCCGGAGTTCATCCACAATAACCGCAAAGAATACATTGCCTGCCGTTCCTCCTTCATTCAGTGGTCCAGTCACAATAGGAGATTACGGGACTTGCGAAGGCAGACAGGGCCACCGGCCGGTCCTGAGCAACACGCAATCATCAGTGTCACCGCCGGGTCGCTCAGACTATGCCTTGACGTCCTGGTTCGTCGGTGGGTACATCGCTTCTCATTTCCGTGGGCTGTCGGGTTACAATTTGGGCGTTTGCTGAAAGGGTAGAAACGATACCATGAGATACCTTTTATTGCTGAGAACGAATGGCCGCATGCGACAGAATGTGGGGAATTGTGCAGCTTTTGTGCGTTGCTCGGCGCTGCTCGGGCTTCTGGTCCTGACGGTGTGCACTGCGCGCGCACAGAGTTCTGTTGTGTCCGGTCCGGCAGCCGACGTAAACCCGCTGATCGGCACAGGCTTCGGTCCGGGCGATGGCGTCAATCTCTTTCCTGGAGCCACGACGCCTTTTGGCATGGTGCAACTGAGCCCGGATACAGAAGACCGCGGGTACGGCTATCACTACACAAATACAGCGATCAAGGGTTTCAGCATGACCCACATGAGCGGACCTGGCTGCCCGAACGAAGGAGACGTGTTTTTCACGGCGACCACGGGACCGATCGTCACGCAGGTTCAGGATTTTCAATCGCCTTACTCGCACAAGCAGGAATCTGCCTCGCCTGGCTACTACCAGGTGCAACTGTTGCAATGGGGCATCAACGCGGAGTTGAGCGCGACCGACCATACCGGCGTGGTGCGCTTCACTTTTCCCGGCGGAAAATCCGCCAACATTCTTCTTCCTTTGAGCCACACTCTGAACGACGCCTCCGCAGCCTCGGTGCGTGTGGTGGGTGATCGCCGCATCGAGGGCTACGTGGAAAATCACGCCTTCTGCGGCAACAAGCAAACCTACAAGGCCTACTTTGTGATGACCTTCAGCCAGCCATTTTCATCTTTCGGCACATGGACGGGCGACCAGTTCGGCGGCCCGGGCAAGATTGTCGAAAGCAGCCGCGCGGCGCAGCAGACCGGTCATGAGGAGTGGGTTGGAGCCTACGGCACCTGGGCAGCGGAGCCGCAATCCCGCACAATCACCGCAAAGATCGGTATCTCGTATGTGGACCAGACAGGCGCCGAAAAGAATCTGCAAGCGGAGACGGAAGCAAAGGAATTCTCAGCCATTCGCAGCGACGCGCAAAAGGACTGGAATCAGGAACTGAGTGTCATTGACGTTTCAGGTGGCACGGCCGCCGAGCGCAAAGTGTTTTATACCGCGCTCTATCACAGCCTGCTGATGCCGACGATTTTCGACGACGCCGACGGACGCTACCTTGGATTTGACGGTCAGATTCACAACGTCACCGCAGGACACCATCTCTACGCCAGTTACTCCGGGTGGGATATCTATCGCAGTGAAATGCCGCTGCTGGCGATGATTGCACCGCAGCGCATGGAAGACATGGCGCAATCTGTTGTGCTGATGTACAAGCAGGGAGGCTGGATCGACCGCTGGCCGCAGTTCAACATCTACACCAATGTGATGGCCGGAAGCCCGCTGACCGTCTCGCTGGCGACGGCGTGGCTCGACGGGCTGCACGGTTTCGACATGGATGCGGCGTGGGAAGGCATGCTGAAGGATGCGACGCTGGCGCCGGGGCCGGGCCACGCGTATGTTGGCCAAGAGGGCGTCGACTGGATCAACAAAGTGCATTTCGTGCCGGATGACAAGGTCGGGTACGGCTCCGTGTCGCAGATGCAGGAGGATGCGATTGCTTATGCGTCGCTCTACCGGCTGGCGATGGCGCTAGGCAAGACGAGCGATGCAAAGATGCTCTACGACCGCTCGCTCTACTACCGTAACCTCTTCAATCCAGAAGATAAATTTTTCCGTCCGCGCAATGCAGACGGGACGTGGGTGCCGCACTTTAATCCTGCGCAGGACAGCCGCGGATTTATCGAAGGCACGGGCTGGCACTATCAATCGTTCGTACCGGCGGATCTGAAGTGGGTGGTGAACGCGATGGGTCGCGACCTCTTCAACCAGCGCATGACGGAGTTCTTCAACTATCCCGAGCCGGGCTGGTACGCGCAGTACTTCAACCCGTACAACGAAACCGACCTGCAGGCGCCGTTTGTCTTCAATTTCTCAGGAGAGCCGTGGAAGACGCAGCATGCCGTTCGGCGCGTACTCACGGAAAACTACTTCAACGGACCGGACGGCATCCCCGGGAACGACGATTGCGGCGAGATGTCCTCCTGGGCCGTGCTGAGCATGATGGGCATTTACAGCGTGGACCCGGCTAGCCTTGCCTACGAACTGGTCAGCCCCACGTTCCCCAAGGTTGTGGTTCATCTGCATGCGCCGTATGCAGGCAAGAGCTTCACGATTGAAGCCGATGGAGCCAACGTCAACGCGGCCTACATCCAGAGCGCGGAACTGAACGGCAAGACGCACACTAGGAACTGGATATCGTTCCACTCGATTGCGGCGGGCGGCACGTTGAAGGTTGCGGTTGGGTCGAAACCGAATGAGAAGTGGGGCGCGGCGCCCGAAGATGCTCCGCCCTCGCTCAGCGACGAGAAACCGTAAGCCGGCCAGAGGAAGGCGGGTGGTTGAGATCACGTACTCGCCGGTGACCGTCCAACCGCGGCGCTTACGATACTCCTGCAACTCGGCCAACTGTACTTCAGGGCTCTGACTATAGGTTGTGGACACTCTGGCGTACAGGGCAACTCGCGAGGGGCAACCTCCTGAAAGGGCAGTCGGCGGACGCAGCCTGGCTGCAACTGCCGGATGCAGGACTGTGCCGTAACTGTGACCTGACCAGATTCGAAACTACAGTACCGAGGACTGCGAGCCCGCAGTTCTCGGGCAGAAAACGGCAAGACGATGGCTCGTCACCGCTTTGGCAGCAGAGGGTCCTCGGTTCAAGTCCGAGCGCCCCGACCAGTTAAGGCCAATTGAATAGTAGCTTCGGGTGCCCCACTGTCCGACTTCAGGGCCCCTATCGGGTTTCCTCTTCCGCCCCAAGATCCAGAATCTAAGCCCCTGCTCGCCTCGCCATTATCTCTAACCCCTTGCGCAATAATGTCCCTGTGAAAGTCGGGAGTCCAATCGCCTGCCAGGAGCCATTCTGTGCGGAACACTGCTAAAGTGGCCGGGCAGCCATCCGCACATCACGTCAACGGTTCGCCCGCCAGGCTACGAGATGGTTTCACCAGTTGAAGAAGAGCCGCACAGACATAGGCAATGGCGGCAATAAGTAAAAGGGCCTTCATCCCAATGACAAAGGACAGGTTCTGTGCCAAGCCTCCCGCGACTGCGCCGAGCATGTTCGCGCCGAAGGCATCGGTTTGGCCGGCAACGCGGCGAAAGCTTTCGGTGAATATGATTCCCGCAAAGAAGATGGGCACGCAGTAGGCAAAGCAGATTAGCAGGCCAACCTGTGTTCCTGAGCCAGGTACCTTGTACCAGGGAATCGCATAGTCAATCAAAAGCGTCGCACAGAGGCAGGCATAGTAGATGCTCAGGTTGCCCGGGCGCCGACGTCTTACGAACATGTTCGCCAAAAGCAGAACCGTAAGAATACCTGATAATGCGACGCAGTTCACCAGCCACGTCGTACCGAAATACAAGGCGAGGCGACTAACCAATTGGGTCTCCATCAACAGAAATCCTGCACCCAGCAGAAAGAACTGCCATGTGCTGCTTTCTTTCGGCTTCAGAACTGGCCTGATCAAAAAGAACACCATGGCTAGGATGACCGCGGATACCGCAAAGTAAGCCCGGGGAATGGAATGTCGATTGTGATAAACGTAGGGCCAGTCATCCGTGGTCGGCGGTGGAGCATTGTCCACAGTAAGCGGGAACTGAGGCGGACGTGCCCCCAGGAAAGCTGACTCCTCTACGCCACCGCTTCGTTCCCAAAGCTTGGGAGAATCTGACTCGATGAAAACGGTGGCCGAAGCCAAAGAGCCGAGTTGTGCTGCGTAATAAGTTATAGGAGGCCGTGGAAAAATGTGGCTCAGCATTGCATAGAACCGCTGTCCAATCCATGTCCAGGGCTGTCTCACTTCAAATTTCAAGACTAGAATCCCGTCTTTATTTAATAGCCTCCTGGCATCTCTGAATGACTCTTCTGTATACACGTAGTTATCAACCCGCATGTTGCTGTAGCCAGAGAACTCGGTATGCGAGTCCAGCAGTCCGAAGATGATAACGTCATACTTATCTCGGCACTTACGAAGATAGTTCCTCGCGTCGTTAGTGATTAGATGGACCTTTGGCGAGCTATAAGGGTGCTCGGGATGAAGGCGCGTGCCTACGGTAGAGATCAGCGGATCGATCTCCACTGCATCGACGTGAGACGCCCCATGTCGTAGCGCCGCGGCTGCATCATTCCCAGCTCCAGCTCCGATCACCAGAACGCGACTTGCATTTTCGGCGAAATGAAACGGGCTGTCATATGAACTATCTTGGATCTTGCTCGCCAGTTGTGGATTCTTGGCCAGGAACTCGGGGCTCGCGTTGGCAATCGACATGTAGCCCTCGTTGTTCACGTCAATATCGTATTGCTGGTTGCCGACATCCGTGACCGAGAGCTTCTGGTACGGAGACCAGTAGACCGACTTTCCAGCTACAGGTCTCAGAGCAAACAAAGTAACCGCCAGCAGAGCGCACGCAATCAGCGCGGAACGCCATGAGACAGGTCGAGCAAATAAAACCAGAGCAAAGGCGACAACAAACCAATAGGACGGAGAAAGCCACCAGAACGCGAGGATGGCGAGGAGCCAGATCCCAGCCAGGCTGCCCAGCAAATTGACCGAATACGCTGCCACTGTGTTGGGTGCTGCTTCCAGGTAATATCCCACCCAACGGCCCAGCGGGATCATCGCCATCGTCAGCAATGTCAGGAATAGAGCGACTGCCAACAACGAAGCGGCAAGAATGAAATAGTACTGGGACGGAGAGAGTCTGCTATTGACGTAGCCCCACAGCGCCGCATCTGGTGTGTAAGAAAGAACCGTCGAAATGATTCGCAGGAAAGCCTGCCATTGCACGAACGGCAGATTTACCACCACCGCCAACGTAGTAATCGCAAACAGTGAGGGCAATAAGCTGCCGCGTTTGTTTGAAGTGAAACAACCTACGCCAAAGCCGAGAAAACACACAATGAGAGACAAGTTTTGGAAGAAGGCAAAGATCTTTACCTCCGTGCCGAGCCAGCGAATCAGAACAATCTCCAGGTAAAGGGCTGCCGAGCTGATCAGCAGTAGACGCCACGTAGAGGATGGCTGCGCCAGTGCTTGCACAGCCTCAGTCGGCTCCGAGCTTGCCTTGAGTGTCACGAATTCCCCCTTTGACTGACCAAGAGCCGACCGACCTCACAGGCCGTGATTCGGGTCAGCATTCGGTCTCTCTTTTAACGTATTGATACCCAGCGTCACAGTGCACAGTCAATACCGCGATTGGAGTAGCTGGCGACCACATTGCCGTCATGTGCACGCTTGCCAAGCTCACCAGGTTTGGCCGGGTCACAGGGTGTAACGGTCAAAAAACTCCGGAGCACAAACTATGGCCACTACCAAATCGTTCCGAAGAAAGGACGATGGACTACTTTTGGCTGCCGCTTCAGCGAATGGAAATCATTGCGCAGCATAGCATGTCGGTCTGGCTGATTCATCGCTATCCAACCAAAGCAGACCAATTTCAGTAACTCTCGCGCGAAATGCTTGAATTGGGGAAATGGTGGCAGAGCCCGTTCATCGAATACAGCTCCGTGGCGCTGTGTCGCTGTATCGGGGACCGGCTCCGCGCTACTCAAGCCTCCGCGCGCACCAGCAGGCAGGTGATGTTGTCATGGCCACCGGCCTTCTTGGCGGCGTTTACCAGGGAGGCACACAGGTCCTCGAGAGACACCGCGGGGGTCAACAGGGTGTGGATGAACGGGTCCGAGAGCTCGCGAGTCAGGCCGTCGGAGCAAAGCAGAAACAGGTCGCCAGGTTCGGCTTCTAGCTCAAAAACATCCGGCGTCACTTCGCGTTGTGTCCCCAGCGCGCGTGTGATCACATTCTTTAGCGGCGAGCGCAGAGCCTCGGCTCGAGACATCCGCCCCATGCGCACCTGTTCCTCCACCAGCGAGTGGTCAATCGTAATCTGTTCCAGCAGGCCCTTGCGTAACCGGTAGCAGCGGCTATCGCCGATGTTGAGCACCCAGGCATGGCGGTCCTTCACCGTAAGGGCCACCAGCGTTGTTCCCATGCCGCTCAGCCGGTTGTTCCGCTGGGCGCGAGAGTAAATGAGGTCATTGGCCGCCAGAATGGCTTTTTCGGCAGCTTCAGGCAGCTCGCTGTGTCGGCCATTGCCGTCTTGGCCCTGGTCCGTTAGCAGGCGCATCACTTCGTCCACAGCGAGCGAACTGGCGATCTCCCCAGCCGCCGCGCCTCCCATGCCGTCGCAGACGACGTAGACTCCATCTTCAACTGAGAACGCAAATGCATCTTCGTTCGAAGAGCGTTTGCGTCCGCGGTCGGTAATCGCTGCAGCTGTGTAGTGCACGATCGCCGTGGCCAAGATTAACCCCCGCAGCCCAGTTTACACGTGGTCGCAATGGCTGAAAACCAGCCAAATGCACCCTTACGGCGAAGTTTGGCCGGCGCCGCCCTCCGGGAGACGTGGTGGCGCGGGCAGTTCGTACACCTGAATGGACCCTCCATTCAGTACGGCTAACCGCTGGCCTGAAGGTGAAATCGCCACATTCCCTCCGCCGTCAAGCACCGGGCTGGCCGGAGCAGTCAGCATTCGCTTACCATCCGCCCCGTCGTACACCTCCACCAGCTGACCCTTCACGTCCTCAAAACTAATCGGAGAAAAAGCATCTACCGGATGAGAAACCGTCAATGTCTCCCACGCCAGACGCGATCCACCGGGCGCCTTCGTCAACACGGGCCAAACCTGCGTAGGCAATGAGGAGGCATTCCACAAATGGTGGCCGTCGGTGGTCATCGCCACCAGCCAGCGTCCCCCCTGGGGGTTACAGGACGTCACCAGCGCCTCTCGCTGCCCGAGAAAATCAAGCGACGGAGCGCAGGAGGAGTCCACCTTGCCCACAATCGCGCTGCCACCCGCAAAGTAGTTCAGGTTCAACAGCCACTGGAGACCCGTGGACCGCAGGCTTTCAAGGTAGCCTTCGGAGTTGATGGGCAGATGAACTGTGCTGCGTACATGGCTCACCAGCATCACCTGCCAGGACCCACGGCGCAGGATGCGCAGTACAATCCCCGGTTGCCCGCCCGCTTCCCTGCTGTCCGTTGTTACGCTGGCAACTGCCGTCCCAGGGCGGGGAACTTCTCCGGCCTTGGGTTCCGTCCCCGTCGGCTCGCGGGAGTCGGTGACCAGGTACTGCTGGGCGGGGTCCATCTCCATCCACAGAACCGGCCCAGGAAAACGCAAAAGCGGCTTCAACTGCAATGTGGAGTCGCCCTGTTCCAGATCTTCCCGGTCCCGCAGCAAAAAGTGCCCGTCGTTGAGCATCCATACATAGCGCGCATGGTCATGGAGGGTCCACAACGCCTCGGCTTCCACCGTCCCTTGCGGCAATGCGAGAACCACTGCCCGAATCTGCCGCTCGTCGCCCTCTTCTCCCGATCTGTGCATGAGCCCAGGAACGTGAAAGGTGAACAGAAGCCTGTTTTCATCCAGAAAATCCAATGAAACAAGGCTCTCGCGCAGGCCATCGTAATAGGCGCCTGGAGCGGTAAATCCAAGCGGCTCTACGGGAATGGCGAACGCTGGCGGCTGGGAGGGCTGAACGGCTGGTTCGCCGTCCGGAGGCACATTGCTGGCGACCTTGTGATGCCGCAATGAAAACCACCCCAGACCTTGCGCATGCGCCGCCGGTAGCATCAGTGCCGCCGCCAACGCCAGCCCCAAGCCTGCGCGGACGCAATAACCAGCCTGTCTCTCACCGGCCTGTAGCAGCCACTTCAACATCGTTAGCTATTCTCGCCGATTGCGCTGGTTTTGCGCAGTGATACCCCTCTCTCATGCGTGTGCGACAGTAAAAGAGGCATGGCCAAGATCGCAACTACTAGCCGGGGTCCCCGGCGACAGGTTCACGTCGCTGGGGTCATTAGCCGGCGCCCCACATTTCGGGGTTATGGCGCCTTTCTGGGTTATAGCGCCTGTGCCCTCGCCGGATGCTTGTGGGGCACCGGCTTCTACTTCGGCAGGCTAGCGCTGAACGAGATGAGCGTGGAGTACATGGTGCTCTACCGCTTTCTGTTCGCATCCCTTGGCATGCTGCCGGTGGCGCTGGCCAACAGGGTACGTCTGACCTGGGGCGAGACTCGCCTGCTGCTCATTTCCGCGTTCTTTGGCGTTCCCATCCAGTTCCTCATCCAGTTCCATGGCCTGGCCCGCACCACGGTCAGCCACGCCTCGCTGATGGTTGGCTCCATGCCGGTTCTGATCGGTGTAGCGGCTGCGCTCTTCGCTGGCGAACGCCTGGATAACATTGGCTGGCTGGCCCTGGTCGGATCTACGGTAGGAGCGGCTTTGATCGTTCTGGGAGGTCACCATGGCCCCGCCGTGCACGGCGAAGCGTCTCTGGCTGGAGATTTGATGGTGGTGGCCTCGCTGTGCACCTCCCTGGCCTGGATCCTGCTCAGCAAGAAGCTCATGCTCACCCACAGCCCTCTCGTCGTCACGGCCTATACCATCCTTGTCGGAACCGCAATGCTGGCGGTTTGGATACTCGGTCCCTGGCTCCTGAATCCGTGGCTGCCAAACCACAGCCAGCCGCCGCCCTTGGCCCACGTCAGCGCGACGGCCTGGGTTGCGCTGGCCATTAGCGGGCTGGCCTGCACGGCCACCACCACACTCCTGTGGAATTGGGGCATCAACCGCGTTCCCGCTTCGCGTGCCGGAGTTTTTCTCAACATTGAGCCGGCCCTGGGTTCCTGGCTTGGAGTCAGGATGCTGGGCGAACATCTGGGGCCGTATGCCTGGGTCGGCGGAGCCATGATCCTCGGCGCAGCCGTCGTCCTCACCACTCACGGTCATGAGCCCCAACCCGCTGTAATTCTGGAGTAGTCACTCCTTCGTCACGTGACGTCAGGGTGATCTCCAACAAACGATATGGGGATTGTTAAATGCACAGGGCCGGTAGACCATGAGCGATGAGTGGAGGCTGCTGTGACCCTTCTCACGTGGAACGATTCCCGCAAAGTTGGCGTGCAGGCCATGGACGACCAGCATGGCATCCTGATGGACACCATGAACGAACTGCGCCTGGCGCTGCTGCGCGGCTGCGGACGCGAGCAGGTCAACGAGAATCTGAAGCGGCTGATCGAGTACACCCGCATGCACTTCCAAAGCGAGGAGAAGCTATTGGAACAGCAGGGCTTCCCCGGCTTGTTAGGGCATCGCGCCGCCCATCAGCAACTACTCCTCCAGATGCGCGAAACCGTAGATCGCGCGGAACGCCGCGAAGAGAAAGAAATCCATTCTCTGCTTTATTTCCTGGGCGCCTGGTATTTTGAGCACATAGAGGAGCACGATCGACTATACGGCCCGTGGCTCAACGCCCGCGGCGTCTATTAGGGATTGATCTTACGGCCCGCTGGCAGCTAGAAGCCCTTCCGGCGCATTTGTCATTGCCGCGAGTGTGGGAAGCACGAAACACAACAGTCAAAGTCAAAGACCTAGTTCCCGCTTGTGCGGGCAGGAACCAGCCGTGTCGGCTCCGTAAGTGTCAGAATCAGCACCGTTCCTGAATCCAGGCGCGCCTGCGGGTGGCTCACCAACAGGTGCGCCGTTACCACCCCGGCCCCGATCAGGGTACCGGCCAAAGCGCCCGCCGGACCGCCGATCATAGCTCCAGTTGCCGCGCCGCCGCCCACCACGGCGCCGTACTCAATACCATCCCGTTTTAAGCGGGAATCCGGGCTGATGACGCCCTCCGATCCCACATGCGTGCGCGAAGTGGGCGTATCCGTCACCATGGCATGCAATCTGAAGCTCGAGCCATCAGGCATGGTCACCGTCTCCGGCCGCAGCAGTAGCGTGCCGTGTCCGCCCGCGTGGCCGCTCGATGCTTCTGCCACTCTGCCGCTAATCTCTGCGCCTGCGGGAATCACCACCTGGCCCCCTTGCAGCACGTCGGACGCCACCCGGCTGCGGAATGGCTGTCCCGGTTCACTCATCGCGCTGGAGAGGCTGTCCATCAACTCCACGCGGATCATCGTCCCCTCGCTCAGTGTGCCGGGAGGAAGCGGCTGCGGATGCACCATATCGCCGTCCGGATCGGGTGCGTAGGAACGCCCGCTCAGCATGGGCGGCCCATCGCTCGGTGCAGGTGGCCCTACCTGCACAATTCCGTCATCCGTCCCATAACTCGTCGGAGGATTCGCGGGATACCCCGCGGAGTACGCCGGAACAGGCTGCGCGGACGGCTGCGGTTGCACCATAACCGGCGCGTGCGCCGGGGTGGCCTCCTGCGCATCGGCAGGTTGGCCTGCCGGCGGCTTGGCCTGCTGCTGTTCGCTGGTGGTGATTGTGTCGTCGGCAGGGGGATTTGAGGTTCCCTGGTAGGGGCTGGACTGGCTTGCCTGTTGCGCTCCCAGAGCGGCTGTGGCTGCGACAAATAGTGCAACTGCAAGGACTGGCCGGTTCATCCAATTCTCCTTTTTCGCGGGCAGGACTTCCCCCGTACTCTTAGACCCTGCCTCAGGCGAAATGTTCCGGGCAAAAACGTGCGCAAGAAACGGACCACGCACAATCCGCCCACCATAATGCTAGCCTGCAGATTCCTCGCTTTGCCCGCCGCCACCGCTCCCAGGTGCCCCGGACGCTAAGAATCAAACCAGATACTCCCTCCTCTCACCCAGCCCAGCTTGAAACGACTTAGCTCGGTGTGACCGGTGCCACACAGCCTCACGCTGCCTCATTTGCTAGAATCCGTACGGAACTAGAACTCTTTTTGAGCAGGACGGAGAGGAGATTCGAGACGTGCAGGAGCTTCTGAACACGATTCAGAGCGCCGCCGGAGAGGCCCTTGCCGTGGATCGCCGTCCCCAACTGAACGACCGGCTGCAACATCGCATTATGAGGACTGATATGACTGAGATCGTTGCCATTCGCGCGCGCGAAGTTCTTGACTCGCGCGGCAATCCTACCGTGGAAGCTGATGTGATTCTTGAGAGCGGCGCTCTAGGCCGCGCAATTGTGCCTTCGGGCGCTTCCACCGGCGAGCACGAGGCCGTGGAGCTCCGCGACGGCGACAAAAGCCACTTCCTCGGCAAAGGCGTGCTGCAGGCCGTGGCCAACGTGGAAACCGTGATTGCGCCCGAACTGGAAGGCATGGACGCGGCCAATCAGCGGCTCCTCGACCAGACCATGATCGCCCTCGACGGCTCGCCCAACAAGAGCAAGCTGGGCGCCAACGCCATCCTTGCTGTCTCCATGGCCGCCACGCGCGCTGTCGCGCAAACGCTTGAGATTCCGCTCTACCGTTATCTCGGCGGCATCAACGCCAGCATTCTGCCCACTCCCATGCTGAACGTCCTCAACGGTGGCGCGCATGCTGACAGCAACGTCGACTTTCAGGAATTCATGATCATGCCCGTCGGTGCCGAGCGCTTCTCTGATGCCTTGCGCTGGGCGGCAGAGACCTTCCACACCTTGAAGAGCGTCCTCAAGAAGAAGGGCTACAGCACCGCCGTGGGCGACGAAGGCGGCTTTGCTCCTTCGCTCAAGTCGAACTCCGAAGCCATCGAGCTGATCCTCGAAGCCATCGAACAAGCCGGCTACAAGCCCGGCGAGCAGATCGCCATCGCCCTCGATCCCGCGTCGAGCGAGTTCTATGACGCGGAAAAGAAGAAGTACGTCTTCAAGAAGAGCGACAAGCGTGAGCTATCCAGCGAAGAGATGGTGGCCTTCTACGATAGCTGGACTCGTCAGTATCCAATCGTTTCCCTCGAAGACGGCTTGGCCGAGGACGACTGGGAAGGCTGGAAGATCCTCACCGACAAGCTCGGCAGTCGCATTCAGCTTGTGGGCGACGACATCTTCGTCACCAACGTCAAGCGCCTGCAGCGCGGCATCGAAGAGGGCGTGGGCAATTCAATTCTCATCAAGCTCAACCAGATCGGCACCATCACCGAGACCCTTGACTGCATCGACCTTGGCCGCCGCTACGGCTACACCTCGGTCATCTCCCACCGCTCCGGTGAAACCGAAGACACCTTCATTGCAGACTTGGCCGTGGCCACCGGCGTGGGCCAGATCAAGACCGGCTCCGTCAGCCGCACCGACCGCATCTCCAAGTACAACCAGTTGCTTCGCATTGAAGAAGAACTGGGCGCAGGCGCAGTCTTCCTCGGCCTCGAAGGCCTCAACTACAACGACTAAGCTGAAGAGCAGCCGCCTAATCAAAACGATGTCATCCTGAGCTACGCAGGGCGCGTATTTCGCGCCCTGCGTAGTCGAAGGACCTGCGGTTGCTTTTCGTCCTTCTTCTACGAACTTCAGACTCAGTCGCCTGAAATCCAATCAGTTTTCAAATGATAACTGCGCCGCGGCCCACATCGGTGCCGCCGGCTTGGGCTCCGACGCCAGCTCATACACCAGCCGCTCCAGCACTAGCCGCTTGTCCGGCGGAGAGGAACGCAGTTCCAGATCCGCCCGGGCAATCAGCCTCAGCGCCCTCGTCAGTTCGCGGCGGCTCTTGTAGCGGCGCGCCTGGCGAATCAGGTCGTCGGCAGCAAAGGGCGGCATGCGAAACCCCTGCCATAGCGCCTGCCAGATTGCGCGAGAGTCGCGTACGTTCTTCTCCAGAATCACCAGCATCTGCCGGAAGGTCCGGGCCAGCATGTAGAGGTGGCCAATGGCGGCGTCTTCGCCGGCGTCGGAACTGTTCAGCAGTCCCTGCAGCAGCGCCAGCGCGCGGGCGCGATCATGGGCGCTTATGGCTTCAGTCAGTTCGTAGAGAGAGCGCTGCTTGGCTCCCAGCACCATGGTCTCCACGTCGCCCAGCGTAATGCGGCCGCGGCCCAGAGTGTAGAGCAGCAGCTTTTCCATCTCTGAAGCGATCATCATCATGTCGGCGCCCAGCGCATCCACCAGTTCGCGCGCCGCATCGGGTTCCATGCGTACCCCCGACTCCTGTGCAGTGGCCACGGTCCAGCGCATCGCTTCTTCGTCGTTCACCCGCGCCAGTTCCACCATGCCGCAATGCTCGCCCAGCGTCTCGCTCAGGCGCTCAAAGCGGTTCTTGTCGTCCATCTCCATGCGTCGCGCGTCGGAGGGAATGCGGATGAAGTCGGCCACAAAAATCAGCAGCGCCTGCGGGTTGGGCGAGCGAAAATAGCGATCCAGTGCCGCAAACTCGTCCTTTTTGGCCCCGCGCGTATAGAGCATCCGCACATTGCGCACAAAAATTACTTGAAACGGCGCCATCAGCGACGGCGTTTGTGCACGGTCCAGCACCTCAAAAATTGAGGTTCCACTCAAGTCCAGGTCGGAAAGGCAAAAATCCTTCAGTTCCGGCGGAACAAAGGCCTTCAGCACCGCGGCGCGGCAGCGGTCCAGCATGAAAATCTCGTCCCCGGCCAGCACATAACCTGGCCGCAACTGTCCCTTCCCCGCCCCAGCCGCCTCGATCTCCGCCACAAAGCGGCCCACCGCGCCGAAGCCCGGGGTCCCCATCGAGCCTGCAGTCGGCTTCATGGGGTTTGAGCCGCGAGTCCCGGCCGGGCCGGTCAAAGGACCAACCCCCGCGAGATTCCTTTAAGAGCAATAGATGCAGCGATCATCCGGCTCCAGAATACCCTTCCCCGGCTCACCTTGCCAGCCCTGCATGCGCAATGTTGCCCCAAGATACAACGGTTGCCGCTCCCGCCAAAGGCCTGCGAAGACTCAGAATCTCGCCCGTAATCTATTAACTGATGAGTAAGTAATGCCGGTTACTCAGACTTAATACTGTACTCTCGTAACGTCATTTGGGCGGTCTGGAGCCTCTTGCGGGCGAATTTTCATTGCCGGGCACACAGGCCATGACTATTCTGTGAGCAGCCTGAAGGTCAGGTTGCTCACTTCCTGCCTCCGCGGCGGAATGAGCAGGACATGCCTGCCTACCCCACCGGGCATACCGGCTACTCTCGATCAGCCGGATTCGAATAGCACCTACCCTCCCCACCGGACGGCGCGAAGACTCGACCCTTCGCGCCGTTCGCCCGTTACAACCCTTCCAGGACATCGGCCACCAACGCCCGTGCAAAGTCGCGCGAAAGCCTCTCCACGGCCGCCGGGCTCTCGTCCAGGTACGACGCCAGGTCGGTAGTGGACTGGTACTGTTGGCGGAAGACGTAGTTTCTGTTCTCGTAAAGAACTTTGCCGTCCCGCCCCGTAAGCGTGACTGAAACCACCATCGTGATCAGATAGCTTGAAGACTGCTGCGTCGAGGTGTTGTAGGTGAGTGGCGCCACCGTCTGTTTCAGAATCGTTCCGTGCAACACAGCGTCTGGTTCTCCAGCTTCATCCGGCGTCACCCTGAGCCGCGAGCGGGTGGCGAACTCCCGAATCACCGCGCTGGTCATCACTGCTTCAGTGTGATAAGTCTCCGTGCGGGTGGCGAAGACCGGCACTGACAGCGTGTGCGCATCCTGCGGCAGATGGGAGGCTGCGCCGAGTGTGTGATAGCCGCATCCGGCCAGCGCCGTCAGAGCGGCGGTCAACAGCACATGGGCAAGCAGACGCATGAATCAATCTTAGTGCACCGCGTTGCCCGTCGAAACCGCTACACCCATGCCGTGGCCAGCATGCCCAACTTCGAATCAGATAGCTTCAGCCCGTCTGCCCGGTCCTTGAAATAGATCTCATTAAGTCGCTTTGAATCCACTTGTTCAATCCGTTGAAATCCAGCAGTGCGCAGTTCCCACTCCATCTCCTCGGGCGTGAAGTAGAGCCGGAATGGCTCTCCAGCAGCGGCTACTCGCTCTGACAGCGCATCGAAAACCATCCGTCGTTTGGGACTGAGAGTGTCTGGGGAGAACGCGTAATCGAAGCTCACGCCGGATTCGGGCGGCAGTTGTGCCACCGTGGCCAGGGTGGCGCGAAATGCATCGAGGGTGAGATAGGGTACGACCCCCAGCCAGCCAAAGAACCCTGACTTCCCATCGTCGAATCCCGCTTCCGCCAGTCCTTCGGCCAGTGTCTTGTGTTCAAAGTCGAGCGGAACAAAGGTCAGGCTCTCGGGCGCCTCGATACCGGCCTCGCGCAGCATCGCCCGCTTCCACTCCTGGGTGGCCGGAAAGTCCACCTCAAATACGCGCAGCGCGGCAAACGGATTGCGATAGGCAAAGGTATCCAGCCCTGCGCCCAGCACCACGTATTGCGCGACCCTTTTGGCAACCGCGCATGCGAGCTGGTCCTCCACATATCGGCTCCTCGCGGCCATAAAGGCGCGAAAGTCCCGCGCCACCTTGTGCATCGCGCGTTCCATGTCCCTCGCGAACCCTGGGCCTAGCAACGGAACCGCAATAGGATCCTCCAGGATATGCGGATGATCGATCACCTGGTGAGCAGCGCGGCGAATCGCAACCCGAAGGGCCGTCTTGCTGGCTTTGCCAGTCTCCATAACTCAGAGTTTAGCCGCTCCGGTTTCAGCGTCCGCCGCGTAGCATTGTTCTCATGACATGGATTGGGTGGGCTTTGCTCTCTGCCGTATTTGCCGCCGCCACTGCCCTGCTGGCCAAGGTTGGCGTGGCGCATGTCGATTCCAACCTGGCCACCGCCCTTCGCACCAGCGTGGTGGTGGTCTTTGCCTGGGGCATTGCGCTGGCACTGGGCAAGCATGGCGAGATTCGCTCGCTCGACCGCCGCACGGTGCTGTTTCTCGCGCTCTCCGGCCTGGCTACCGGCCTCTCGTGGCTATGCTATTTCCGCGCCCTGCAATTGGGACCAGCCTCGCGTGTAGCACCGCTCGACAAGCTCAGTGTTCCCCTGGTGATGGTCTTTGCTTGGCTGCTGCTGGGCGAGAAGATCACCGTTCCAGTTCTCGCCGGCGGCCTGCTCATCACCGCCGGAGCCGTGGTGATGGTGCTGGGCTGAGTTTGGCCCGGCTCCTTACATCCCTATACTGAACAAGTAGGTTCCATTTGCGCAGGTTACAGAGATACCCTTGACCTCTCCTATCCAATCCGATTCCCGTCCTGCCACCCCGCTCCGCCGCATCGTTCTTACCGGCTTCATGGGCTCGGGCAAATCCACCGTCGGCCCCCTGGTAGCCCGTCGTCTTGGTTGGAGCTTTGTAGATGTCGACGACGTGATCGAAGCCGAGGCCGGTTTTCCCATCGCCGAGTTCTTCGCCCGCCACGGAGAAGCCGCCTTCCGCGACCACGAGCATGCGACCATTGCGCGCCTGGCCGCTGGGGACGCTCTCGTGCTGACCCTCGGCGGCGGAGCCATCGAGCGCCCCGAAACCCGCGACCTGCTGCTCACCGCGCCGGGAACGATTCTCGTTCACCTTGAAGTGGAACTGGCCACGACCCTCGCCCGCTGCCAGGGCACCGAGCATACCCGCCCCGTTCTCGCCGACCAAGCCAACCTCGCCAGCCGCTATCACCGCCGCTTGCCGCTCTATCGCGCCGCCCACGTCTCCATCCCCGTGGACACGCTCACCCCGGATGAAGTCGCCGACGCCATCCTTCGGGCGGCGAGCCTCGCCTGACCGGTTCAGCAACTCATCTTTGTCTTGGTGAGAGACCCGCCTACGACGGGTTCTTCAGCAGCCAATAGTGAAATCCATCCACGATCGCCATCAGCGCCGCCTGGTTCATGTCGCTGCTTACCCCGGCATTGATCCACGGCTCGTGCCCGTCGGCGTGGAAGCTTACAGTAACCCGCACATGCGCTGCCGAGTCGTGGGCCGAAACGTCAAGGGCGGCCACGCTGAAAGTTCCCAAACGCATCCGTGCAATCGCCGGATACCATTTCTCCAGTTCGCGGCGCATGGCCTTGGTCAGCGCATCCACAGGACCGGCGCCCTCGGCTCTGGTGGTGGTGACCGTGTCGTCGCCAACGGACAAGGTCATGAAAGCCTGCACAAACCGATTTCCGATTTCGTCCGACTCGTCGAAGACCCTCCAACTCCGCACGCTGAAGCGATCCGGCAATGTCCCGAGCACCTTCATACAGGCCAGCTTGAACGAGATTTCACTCACCGTGAAGCCGCCGCCTTCAATCATCGCCTGGTTGTTGTCGATGAAAGCCTGCGCCTGTGCTGGGTCGAGCGGCACACCAAGCGACTCCGAAAGCAGAATGATGTTGGCCTTTCCCGATTGTGCATTGACTCCGATCGTTGGGTTGGCGCCGACTCTGGCGGGATCGCACCACATGTACGCGCCCGGATTCTTGCGTTCGCTGCTGCCGTGCATCCCGGCCCACGTGCCAAATGCTCCTGCGCCTACAATCGGAGTTCCGTGCGGCGCCTCAAGCCCGAAAGCCGCGTACGCCGAATGCGCCAGAGTGGTCAGGCCCGCAAGCGATTCGGGTGTCACAAATTCAGCTTCACCCCTCAGTTGCATGCTGCCCACAACGGTAGTCAGGTTCACATTGCCGCAGCGCTCGCCGGTACCCAGCAGAGTGCCTTGGATCTGATCCGCGCCGGCAAGGATTGCGGCGCGCGAATTGGCGATTCCAAGACCGCGATCCGTATGCCCGTGAAATCCGAACCCGGCATTGGGATACTCCTGTTTCAGGCCGCCAATCACGCGGGTCACTTCTTCCGGACTTGCGCCGCCCGTTGTATCGCAGACAATAATGCGGCTCACTTTCTGACTCACGCATTGCGCGATCATCTGGTGAAAGTAATCTAGGCTGCGCTTACTGAAATCGGTGTCGCACTGGTTCCCGTTTTCGCGCCGGCCGCAGCACGCGTCCATTGCGTGTTCCAGGTCAACCAGAACTTCCAGGCCGTTCTGGTGCAGGCACTCGATGGTCTCGTAAGCCATCAGCAAGGTTTCTTCCGGAGTAGTTTCCAGGGATCGTTCCACGTCCAGCAGCCTGGATTTGACCACCACCACCGCCACCGGAACGCGCCCCTTGTGGCTGACCATGAATTGCACATCGGGCCAATCCTCAACCTTGGCGCCACGTCCGCGTGTTCTGCCGAACAAGGCCAGCTTCATGGCTCCCGTATCCACAGCGGCAAGAGCGCGCGTTAAATCCCCCACAAACTGGTTCGCGCCGGCAAAACCGATCTCCGCAAACTGCACCCCGAATGCGGCCATCCGTTCAAGCAGGATGACGGCGCCAGGCACTGAGATCTCGAGATTTGGTTGTTGCATCCCATCCCGAAGGCTGGTGTCGAACAGCTCAACTTTCTTGGTCCTGATTTCCATCATTTTCCTTGTTCGCCGACTGCAAACTGTGCCCTTCTGAAAGGACTGTCTCTATTGGATGTTCCTGAATCTCCATCATATCTTGCCTGACACTTCCGGGGGCATAGACGTGCCGGACCTTGTTCACTCTGCCTGGGACGATCCGGTTCCCTGCCGCACAAAACGATGTGCGCATTGTTATCATCGAATCAGGCGCATCGTCTTCATCGTGCTGCCGCCCAGGTCGTCCACCGCCTCCATGACTCCCGCTTCCCAGGCCGCCAACTCGGCAGAACTCGCAAGCTCCGCCGAATCCCACCTCCACGGAGCGATTCACGCGCCGCGTCCGGGCTCCACGGCCACCCTGATTCACGACCTCCGCGAGTTGTTCAAGGTGCGCGTCACCGGCATGGTGCTGATTACCGGCTGGGCCGGCTTCTACCTCGGCTCCATGCAGTCGGGCATCTCCAGCATGCAGCGCGGCCTGCTCAACACGCTCGTCGGCATCGGCTTGGTCTCCGCCGGAGCCAGTGCTCTCAACCAGGCCATCGAGCGCTCCACTGACGCGCGCATGATCCGCACCGCGGACCGCCCCATTGCCGCCGGACGTATTTCGCTCGTCCAGGGCATCCTGGCCGGCCTCGGTTCCCTGGCGCTTGGCGCGTGGTGGCTTCTGCTCCACACCAATCTCCTCACCGTGGCACTGGCGCTGCTCACGGCCTTCACGTACGTCGCCGTCTACACCCCACTCAAGCGCGTCACCACCATGGCCACCTTCATCGGGGCCTTTCCCGGAGCCATGGGTCCCCTACTTGGCTGGACCGCCGCACGCGACCGCATTGAGTGGCCGGCCGTCGCCCTCTTCGCCATTCTTTTCGTGTGGCAGTTTCCCCACTTCATGGCCATCGCCTGGATGTATCGCGATGACTACGCCCGTGCCGGCATTCGCATGTTGCCGGTCGTCCAGCCCGATGGCTGGTCTACCGTGGTGGAAGCGCTCTTTTACGCCGTACTCATGATTCCCGTCAGCCTGGCCCCGTGGCGTCTCGGGCTGGCCGGCTCTGCCTATGCCGTGCTGGCCACCGCGTTGGGCCTCTTTTACCTGGCCTACACCATCCGCTTCACCCGCATCCTGCGCGCAGTCACCCCGGCAGAGAGTCGCATGGTGGCGCGCGACCTGCTCAAGGTGAGCGTCATCTATCTACCCCTGCTTCTCACCACGCTCATGCTCTGCGCCATCGCCGCGCACTGAGGAACCATGACCACGTACGCTCCCTCCGCCAATTCTCGATCCGGCACGGGCCCCGCCATCGCCGCCATTCTGGCCATCAGCGCGGCAGCCACCTTGTTCCTCTTCTGGCTCATCTACGTCCACCCCGCCGCGGACGCAGCCAGCACGCGCTTCGCGTTCCTCCCCGCGCTCAATGCCCTGCTCAACGGACTCAGCGCCAGCGCCCTGCTCATCGGTTACACCTTCATCCGCGCGCGACGCATCGCCGCCCACCGCGCCTCCATGCTTACTGCGTTCGGCTTCTCTACGCTGTTTCTTGTCAGCTACATCCTCCACCATGCGCTGCACGGCGATGTGCGCTATCCCGTCCACGCCGCCCTGCGCTCTATCTATTTGCCGCTGCTGGCCAGCCACATCATCCTGGCCGTGGTGGCTCTGCCCCTTGTGCTGGTCACCTTTTTCTTCTCTCTCACCGGACGCATTCCGCAACACCGCAAAGTGGCCCGCTGGACATTCCCCCTCTGGCTCTACGTTTCCGTCACCGGCGTCGTCACTTACGTGATGCTGCGCCTGGCCCAAGGCTCGTGAACCCCATGTCCGCTGCACGTCCCACACACGATTCCGTCACTTCCCGTCCCTCCATGCCGCCGGACGGAACCCGCCAGTTGCTGCAGTGGGGCTCGTCTATCGTGGGTGCCGGCATTCTGGCCGCTGTGCTACTCGAAACCTTGCTGGGCGGCTTCACCGTCACCGGCGCCACCACCAACTCCGGCTGGTTCGCGCTGATTGTGGCCCTCATGTGCATTCCCTTCGGCGGCCTGCTGCTCACCCTGGGCGTGGCCAAGTGGCTCCGCAACCGCGCCATCGCCCGCCACCGCTGACGGTCTGCTATTCTTTCTGCTTACTGAGGAGCACGAATTATGGCGAAATCTGTCAACAAAGTCATTCTCCTGGGCAACGTAGGCAAGGACCCCGAAATCCGCTCAACCGCAGGCGGCACCATGGTCGCCAACTTTACCCTGGCCACCAGCGACCGCCAGAAGGACGCGCAGGGCAACTGGCAGGACCGCACTGAATGGCACAACCTGGTAGCCTTCACCCGCACCGCCGAGATTGTCCGCGATTATGTGAAAAAAGGTTCCAAACTCTACATCGAGGGCAAGATCCAGACCCGCAGTTGGGACGACAAGGAAACCGGCGCCAAGCGCTATCGCACTGAGATTATCGTCAACGACCTCTCGCTGCTTTCCGGCCGCGATGAGAGCTCGGGCACGCACTCCCGTGCTGCCAATTCATCCGGCTCGACGGCCAGCTTCGACCAGCGTCCGCCGGCCGGCCAGGACGACATCGCGCAATCCGCCGAAATCTCCGACGACGACATCCCCTTCTAGGACTGACCGCCGACACTTCGAATCCATCTCGGCAATCGCGTTCGTGCCCTACGGCACGAACGCGACTGGAATCAGGATGAGATGGCCGAGATGCTTGACGTTGACCGGACCTACTTGTAGGAGATTGAAACGGGGAAGAAGGATCCGAGTTTGCGAGTCCCGAAGACGATTGTCGACAATTCCAAGCTGACTCCGTCACAGTTCAAGAGCGGTATGCGATGAGTCGGCACCGGCCACAACCTCGATCCAAGCCGCCCTCAAGAGCGAACCTTCCGTAAACCCGACTTCGGAAGTAGCTCGCGCGGATTGCTCCAATCGTAGAGCCAATCCGAAAGCCCGCGCTGTCGGCATAGGAGATACAACTTGTCACGTGTCGCGCGCTCTTCGTCTAGATATATGCGAGCCTTCTCGCGGTCGTGATCGGCGAGAGCGCCCTTCATGCAGTCCATGATGGTCTTAATTTGTGTTTGCAATTCGACGACTTCTGGCAGCGAGCTGCTTTCTCTAACAAGGTCCTCCTGCGACCATTCGTCGTGTCGTGTTTGAATCAACTCTTCGCGAGTCGCCTCAAGATGGAGTCCGCGCTGGTGCAGTATCTCTGCCGCAAAATTCTTCTCTCCCCGGAGTAGCCCAAGGAGGAGGTGCTGAGTGCCGATGTTCCTGTCGGACATTTCACTTGCTTCTGCTCCTGCAAAGTCCAGCACCCGCTTGCTCGCACTGGAGAGCTTGTGGTCTGTCGGGGCTACTGGAGGCTTCTCATGGGTGGGCGTGCTTTGCGAGACTCGTTCCCAGACCGAGTCCAGCGCCCAAGGCGATCCAAGGAAACGGCGTGCAAGACTCGGGTCTTCCTTCAATAGTCCCAATAGGATATGTTCCGGTTCAATCTCCGGGCTTCCGCTCTGCCTGGCGATGTACACCGCCGACAAGATCGTTCGTCTTGCCCTCTGTGTGTAACGTTCAAACATGGCTTCTCGCGCCTTAAGGGTCTCCACGTTCAATATAGATCGCAATCTTGAGCGCCAAGCTAAACTTCCCTCAAAACGGCTTACACATTCGACAAGACGCAGATCCTTGAGTGCAGGGCTCCTTTAATCGCGAATGATTCCCAAGGCACATTGCGCACAAAAGGAGAGTCGACTACGACATTCTCAAGGGCAGACCAAGAAGCTCTCAATCAATTCTCCAAAGTTCAAATCTGTCGCTCGGGCTGTCGCCTAACCCCCACAGCCAGAAACCGGTCCCATTGCTGTAGAGGCCTATTCCAGCTCCCATGGTTCTCCCAAAACGATACTTGTGGAAGATCACTTGCTCCAACGTTCGATGAGGGAAGCGCCCCAGCGGCCAATGGACTCCCGCCCCATCCGCGAGAAGGTCCACGACCAACAGATCTCCCGGCTTTGGCTGGGGACCACCAGGAAAGGTTAGCGTTGCACCAGCGGGCTGCGCATACCAATATGACCAGTACTCCCCGGGGAACCAAACTCTTTCCCCTGCTGTAACGTGTGGGGCAATCAGACGAGCCAGAGTGTCCCGGCCAAAATCGGCAAACTCCGCGTCCGAATGAAGGATCAGAAGAGAATAGCCAGTGCTGGCAAAGATTAATGCAAAGGCCGCTGCCCGGGCAAACTGCACCGAAATACCATCCAACAACCGGAAGCAGAGGAGAATGACGGCAGGTATGCAGGGGAGCACGTACTTTATCGGAAGTTGAGCGTAGTAGACGATGGGAAGAGGAATCAGAACCCAGAGCAGCAGGAAAAGATCCATATGATCACGCCGTTTGAACGCTTGGAAAATCAGGCCGCCAAGCACACGCAACCCAAGAAGGCCAAGGAACGCGATCGCCAGAAAACTCCAACGCAGGAACAAAGGAGCGAGTGCCAATGCAAACAGGACGAAAACGAGGCTCGACCGTTTGGTTTTGACGCGATTCGCCAGCCAGCAAATTCCCAGCGGTAGAGGAAACACGAAGTACGCCAGGTACGCAGAGAGATTCGGCGGTATGTGCCTAAGCCCCATCACAGCGGGAGGGGGATTGATAGCCAGGTTATGCTCACGGACAGCAAGAATAAGGGCCAATAAAACACCAAAGCCCGCGAAGACCGGCTTCCAAAGCCATAATTTCCGGCGAATCTGTTCCAGAATCTCCCTGGGTTCGATGCTGTCCAACAGAAAGAATGCCGCGAGAGGCAAAAGAAGCGCGAGGTGCGACCGAGCAAAGCCCGCGAGCCCCAGCGCGATAGCGGCTGCTGCTCCCTGGCTCCACATCTGCTCTGCCTTCCACGCAGCAAGCCGTTCCATGGCCACCAGCGCAACGGCCGTCGCGAGAATATCGGGCATTGCGGTGCTGGCCATAGGGAGAAAAGGAGGGATGGCCACCAGAAGCAGGGCGCCAGCAGTTGCGTGCCCCCGGTCCCATCCAAGCCGGAAGATCAGCGAAGTCATCGCCACAACTGCAATCCAAACCAGCACCAATTGCGTTATGTGGGCCATCCACTCGTGGGCGCCGCCCAAAACTGTCGGCACGAGCACATACCCCATCAGGGCATTTCCAGGCGTCAAAAGGTAGGCTTTCGTGCAGGGTTCAATGGTGTTCCAGCAAATGTCGAAATCCATCGGATGCATTGGGTGCTTGATGATCTGCCGTGCCATTGTGAGGAAATACGGATCGTCTATGACGAAAGCCTTGTTCAAGTAGGGGAGAAGGCAAACAGTGGCGAGAAGTAACGCGGGCCACGCTGAGGCCAGCACAGCGGCTGCAGAAATCTTCTGGGGGGCAACGCCATGCAGCTTGATTTCCGTCGTCACGTCCGTTTCCGCGGTTTTCATCATCTCGTTTCCCGATCGCGCGCAATGGGAGTGCGGCTAAACAAAAGATTGAAATAGCTTGAATCCTTCTTGATGTCTGGCAAGCCCGGCGACAGAATTCCTCGTGGATGGACCTGGAAGATCTTAAAATCTCGCTCTACAAAAAAGTCAATTAAGTGCGAAGGTTCGAAACCCAACTCGCGTATCGCTGAGGGCATGAACTCGAGGACGATGGCGATATCGGGATTCTGCCGAAGCGTATTCTGCATGCCCTGGCAGACTGCCAGTTCATAGCCTTGAACGTCAATTTTGACAAAAGAGACATGCCCCGGGTTGCTCTCAAGGAAGCGGTCGATGCTGACCAGAGAAACGCTGACTTCTTTCGAGCCTGGATGTGCCGAACGAAACTGTTCCGTAGCGATCCGGTGATCCGCATGGTGGCGCTCGTTAATCCACAGGTCAATGGTCCCGTCCTCAGCTCCAACGGCTAATTGCAGCGGGACGATTCTGCCTTTGAACTCGGGCTGTCGCGCGGTCTGCTGCAGAAGCCTGAAGTTAAAAGGCTCCGGTTCAAAGGCATAGACTTTGCGACCTGTTTCTGCGGCACGTGCCAGAACAGCGGCGGTGTAGCCGATGTTCGCGCCAATATCCAGGATGTTTCCCCCGCCGACGAGTGCTGGAAAGGAGACAACCAGGTCCCGCAGATCGTCTTCAACGTAGCGTTTGTAGAGAAAGTAGGCGGCCTTGAACAGGCGGCGGCCGAACGATGTTCGGAGAAAACCGGAACGCCTTACCAGAGAATAGGCACTCAGGAGTGGGTTTCCCCGGTCACTTGAAAGATTCATCCAAATATCCAGAACAGAGAAATTCCATCACGGCTTTTCTTTGCGCGGCAAAGCCCGTTTCCAAGCCCGCAAAGGATTGACGCCCCAATAGATAGATGATAGGTTAGTTCAACCGAAAAGAGACCTGATTCGAACGAGATCGTTACTGCCGTGACCCTTAGTGTTGAACAACACAATATCGAAATCTTGCAGAACCGCGAGTTCTGGGAGAAAAAGCCCTTGCTGCGCAAGGTATACGCGCAGTTCTACCGTGAGATCGCCCGCAGGCTGAACCCGGCCATTCCCGGTCTTATCGTGGAACTTGGATCGGGTATGGGTAACATCAAGGAACACATTCCGCAATCTATCACTACCGACATTTTCCCGAATCCGTGGTTGGATCGAGTTGAGAATGCCTACCATCTTTCTTTCGGCCAGGGAGAGGTAGGCCATCTGATCTTGTTCGATGTGTGGCACCACCTAAGGTATCCTGGGACGGCGCTCCAAGAGTTTGCAAGGGTCCTTGCTCCCGGCGGGCGAATCATCGTTTTTGATCCGGCGATAGGGCTTATCGGCCGGATTGTCTTTGGTCACTTTCACCATGAGCCATTGGGTTTGGAAGAGGAAATTGAATGGAGCGCACCGGACGGTTTTACGGGATGTGAGGCCGGATATTATGCAGCCCAGGGGAATGCGAGCCGCGTGTTCGGATCCGAAGCGTTCAAAAAGAGGCTTGGGATGTGGCGCATTGTTGAGGTCAAGTATTTTTCTGGCCTGGCGTACGTCGCAAGCGGCGGGTTCCGAGGGCCGCAGTTGTATCCGATCGCATTGTGGCCTTTCGTCAATCGGGTTGATTCGGTATTATCCAGCTTCCCCAGGCTTGCGTCACGGATGTTAGTCGTTTTCGAGCAGAAAGGTCTGTAGGAACAACACAGAATCAAGCAGCATGCTGCGTCTCTCATCGGAGCCTGTGCTCGAACTCGCCAGCTCCATGGGCCGCGCTCCCCTTTTAGCTTAGGGTAAGTTGCGGTGTGCCGGGAAGCTCAGGTCAGGCGGGGTCTAACTGACTCGCGTCAACAACGAGAACAAGGGCCATTCGTTCAGCTCGGCTGCACAATTAACCGATGAAAAAGAGCTTTGCCGCAGCCTTGCTGCACATGCGAAGGAGCAGGCTGCCATCGGCAAACCGGTTGATATTCGTGGAACCGTAAACCCGCTGCCGGTATCGAACAGGTATATCTGTGATCTTCAGATTAAGCTTCGCGGCGCCGAACAGAAGGTCAAAGTCACCGAACGGGTCAATGTCGCCAAAGTACGACCGTCCCGCGGCGATCTGGAGGTATGTCTTGCGCCAGAGGACCTTGGTTCCGCACAGGCTGTCCTTGACAGGTTGACCCATTAGCTTGCTTAGAAGCAGCGCAAAAAATTTGTTTCCCCAGAGATTCAGGAAACGCATCGCCCGAGGATCCATCGTGTAGACCAAGCGGCAACCGTTAATGAAGTCACCTTTTCCCCTCGCAAGGGCTTCATAGAAATCGAGCAGGTCTTCCGGAGCGACACTGATGTCGGCGTCCAGAATCATCAGAATGTCGCCGGTCGCCTCGGCGAACCCCAACCGGACCGCATCCCCTTTGCCCCGGCCTTCCTGTACAAAGACCTTGATGTCCTTTTCTAATGTGCTGTCGGCAACCCGTCGGCACTCATCAAGCGTATTGTCTCTAGAGTGGCCCTCCACAAAGATCAACTCGGTGTGCGAGCCCATGGTCGGTAGCCGGTCAGCAATTTGTTGAATATTACCTGCCTCGTTGCGACACGGACAAATCACAGAGACAGATGGTGTGGGGTCTTCCGCGGTCAACCGCATCGGACGCGCCACAACCCAGTTTGTGAGTGCAAATTGGCGGATCAGTGGCAAGGGCGCAAGAAAACGATTAGCGAACCGGGTCAGAAGTGGGACGTGTTTGGGTAGGAGGATGTGAGGGCGAGTCTGAAGAATCTCAAAATCGGCGAGATAGAGCAGATTGGCGAGATCTTCCTTAGTCGTCCAGTTCAGAATTGGTAGTGGGTATTTCAGCCCGGTTCCCTCCGCGGCTGCGAGGATCGGCTGCCACAATAAGCTATACCAATGAATGATGATCCGCGTCTGTGCATGACAAGCGGAACGAAGACGTTCGAATACCAGGCGAATATCGTATAGAAAACCCACGAGATCTGAGAGGATGATGTAATCGAACTTTTCACCATCGAGATCCAGAAACTCGGCGGGCATGCAGCGAAACTCGAGGTCCGGATGTTTAGAAGCGGCCAAGGAAACCATCTCCGGCGAAATATCGATGCCGAGGCCGCGGCTTGGGGCTGTCGCCGCTAGCAGATCCCCCGTACCGCTTCCAATTTCGAGAACCCGCGAAGATGCAGGAACGTAGAAGCGGCAGAGCGATGAGATCGCCTGATGATACCCCTTGTTACGCCGCCGCCACTTTTCCACGATCTCGGCATAGTGGTCAAAGAACTCCTCCACTTCTCCGAGGTGCTCTTCCATTTGGGTAGGAAGCTTGTCTTTCCGGACCTCGCGTGCCCAGCGCGGATAATCTCTTGGTCGGGCGGGGTTTTGCGTTCCGTTGGTCATAGTGTGTGTTTCTGAAGTCTTGCTGCTTCCGCTAGCCAACGGCAGACCTTCCCGTTTCGCTCCAGTCGTCTATCGCGCGTGACTAGAGCTCCACCAGTCACTTCGTTGATCGTTGACAGCGTATAGAATACATTCCCCAAACGCTGACTTCGTTGCATCAGTTTAACCGCTTGCGTCGATGCTACACCGATTCAAGCGCACCCGAGTGAAGGAAATATGGCAAGGCGTCCGATGGCCTGGCCTCGGCCGCTCGTACCAACCGGGAGTTGCCTCGATCCCTCGAAGGCCTGGAAGCGTTTGGATCCGTTAGAAACTTCGGCGGCGCCGAAATAGGGTTTGAACTCGGGCATACACACAAACGGCGGCCTTTCCCACCCGGGAAAGGCCGCCGTCATGTCTTTGTGGTTTTCATGCCCCAACCACGGGCGTCTTAGTTACTTCGTGCCCCCCGTCGACGAGGCGACATAAAGGTCCACGTTGCTCTTGTCCACCAGTGAGGTCCCCGTGTCCACAAATACCGGGTACGGTGCGAATGAATCGGTGCTGTAGTCCTTCCCGATCTGCTTGGGCACATCGTGGAATATCTCGTCCAGCGACTTCAAGCCCACATACGCCATGGTGAAGGGCTTCTGAGTCACGGTCGAGTCGATGGTTCCGGCCTTGATCCCGTCCAGCGTATCCTGGCTTGCGTCCCAGGCCACTAGCACCCGGTCGGTTGCATTGGCCCGCTGGATCGCATCGGCCACCATCTTGCCCGAAGAGGACTCCAGGCACACAAATGCGTCGATCTTCTTGGGCCCGGTCAGGACCAGATACTGCTGCGCCTTATCGAAGGCGATGTGCGGATCGCCCTTGATGTCCACCACGTCCGCAATCTTGATGTCAGGGTGGCTGGCGAAGACATCCTTGAAACCCTTCAGGCGCTCATCGATGCTGGGCTGGCCCATGAACGTGAAAAACACCACGCTCCCCTTGCCCCCAAGCTTCTGAATCACGCGCCGGCCGCCCATCCGCCCAGCTTCAAGATTGTTGGTGCCTATAAAAAAGAGGCGATGACTGCTCGCGGCATCTGAGTCAATGGTGATTACCGGAATTCCGGCGCCGATGGCCGCATCGATTTCCGGCTGCAGCACAGCCGCGTCGGACACCTGCACCAGGATCCCCGCAGGCTTGGCCGCCACAGCCTGTTGCAGTGCCGTCAGCTCGGCCTGTGGATCGTAGTTCTCCGGTCCAACCACTTTGGCCGTCACCCTGTATTCGGCCGCAGCCTTGTTAAATCCTGCTGCCGCCGTCTGCCAGTAAGGCACCTGCATGTTCGACGCAACCAGATAAAAAACCTCTTTGGTCGAGTGCCTGTCGCACCCGGAGATAAATGCAACTCCGAGCGCAAGGAATGCCACCGCTGTTGTCTTGATTGCCGTCATATCTACCTCTCGGTCCTCATTCGAATGTAATTGGATGCCGGCGCGCCAATTGGTGCCCCAGCTAGCCCCTCCGAAATTTTCGGCAGGATAGTACTCCCGTTCGACTTCGATTGTCCAATCCCTGCCGCACAAGGGACTTTATACCATCGCAAGGCTGTGCCGATCGTGATTCAGAACACGTACGTGTCGGATTGGGTGCCGTCGCGTCCCTCACTGCGATATAACCAGACGTGGAGCGTCATTGCGCATCAACCATGACCGCAAATTTCAAGCCGGATACCCTGCTGCCTCCCGGAATTGCCGTCGATGGGCACGGCCCACTTTCGCAGCGTGCCCACGTCGAGCCGCCTCACCCCTATCGCACTCCATTTGCACGCGATGCTGCGCGCATCCTTCACGCCCGAGCCTTTCGCCGCCTGGCTGGTAAAACCCAGGTCTTTAACCGCCTCCCTGGCAACCCGCCGGGCGACCATTTCCGCAGCCGCCTCACGCACACCCTGGAAGTCACTCAAATCTCCCGCACAGTGGCCCACGCCTTGGGACTGAATGCCGAGTTAGCTGAGGCCCTCGCTCTCGCCCACGACATCGGCCATCCACCTTTCGGCCATGCCGGTGAAGAGGCCTTGGACCACGCCCTTCAGGCGCACGGCCTGGGATTCGACCACAACCTGCACGCCCTGCGCATCGTTACATGGTTTGAAGAGCGTTACGCCGCATTTCGAGGCCTCAACCTGACCCTCGGCGTGCGCGAAGGCATCGTCAAGCATTCCCGCGATTACTCTTCTTCTGAACATCCGGAGTTGGCCGAATACTTTCTCGATCGATTTCCGCCACTCGAAGCCCAACTGATCGACCTGGCCGATGAGATCGCCTACCTGACCGCCGATCTGGACGATGGATTGGACTCCGGCATCCTCACCCTGGGGCAGGTCCGCGAAGGCGTGCCCCTCTTTCGCGGATTTCACGACGATGTGCTCAGCCTGTACCCCGCAGCCCCGCAAAAGCTCACCGTCACTGAGGCGCTGCGTCGTGTCCTGAATGCACTGGTTACCGATCTGATGGCCGAGGTGTGCGCCCGCGTAGCCGCCCTCAGAGCCACAACGCTCGATGAGATCCGGCTCGCGCCCCAAAGACTAGCCGTCCTGAGCCCGGCGGCAGAGGCAAATCGCGCCGCCGCCAAGCAGTTCCTGTATGCCTGCTTTTACAACTCGCCGCAGATGGTTGAAGCGCACAGCCATGCCGGCAGGGTGGTGGAAGGATTGTTTGTAGCTTTGATGGCCGATCCCGGCCTTCTGCCAGAGGACCATCGCGCGCAGATTCCCACTGAAGGTCTTGCCCGCACTGTCGCCGACTATATCGCCGGCATGACGGACAGCTACATCGAGCAGCTCTGGAACCGTTGCTGCGGGCGCTGACGCGTTCTACTGCACCGTCCCCTGCGGCCGCAGCCGGCGCAGGTCCAGCGCGCAATCCAGGGCGTTGATCGCCTGCAGGCGCAGGTTGTCTGAGGCGGCCCACAGCCATAAGCGAGTGGCTTCCGTGGCGTTGCGTTCGCCCTGTTCCGGGCGCAGCCGGATCAGCACGTCGTTCTGCCCGGTAGCAGCCAGATTCGAAGGCGAATCCGTATCTTCGAGCACCAGGTCCAGATGGTCGCCGCTCAATGCCTCTTCCAGGGCCGCAATCTCCACCGGCCGCTCAAGTTCCACGGCAATCGAGAAGGCGTGGCCGTGAAAGACCGGCGCTCCAATCGTCTGCAGCGCCAATTCCGGCAAACGCCGCCCCGCCAACGCGCTGTAATGGCGCCGGACTCGTGCATCGGTCGCAGCTAGGCTGGCCTTGGCGGCTTCGCCCAGCCCTGAAAGCAGGTTGTAGGCCGCCTGTGCATCATAGATCGCGCGCGGCAACCCCTGAAAACTGAGCAGGTTCACCGTCTGCTGGTGCAACTCATCCATGGCCCCGCGGCCATACTCGCTTGCCGGCACCATCAGTGTGGCAGCCGCAAAACGTACCGGCGCCACCGTCTGTAGCCGCTCCATCACTAGCGCCAGTGCCAGCGCTGCGGGATGGGCGGGAACCACCGCAGGCGTAAACAGATCGGCGCTCACCACTTCCGCGCCAATCCACGGCGCGCGCACCAACACGCCCGTCTCCTGGTCCAGCGCACCGCTCATATCCAGCACCGTTGAACCTGCTCTCAGAGCCTGCCGCCAATGCCGCCGAGTTAGTTCCTCGGTACCGCAAAAGAACGTAAAGTCTACGTGGTCAAAAGCGTCTGCCCCGATGGACTGGACAAAGGTCACTTCGTCGCCCACCTGGTCCAGTTGGCCCAAGGCGTCGTCCTCGTCCAGCAGCACAAAGCTAGCCGCAGCCAGAGGCGAATCCGAGATTACTTCCTTCAGTTCCTTGCCCACCAGGGTGGAGGCGCCGGCAATTGCAATCTTGTACACAAGCATCCTTTTTCTGTGATTGAAAAATCCTATGCAGGTCTGAATGGGTCCGGCTCGGGTGCACCTGGTTCAGATGCGCTCGCAGGCCCACCCCCGGGCCGTTTACGCCGCCGCCGCGACCACGAATAGGCCGCGCGCGCCCAGATGCCAGAAAACATGTAGATCAGCGCTCCGGCAAAGAAAAACACGTTCGAGAACCGGATCATGATATACAACACAATCGCGATCACTAACAACAACTGAAATGGATGACTGCGGCTGAGGTTGATCTCCTTGCCCGACCAGAACCGCCAGGTGCTGACCATCAGGAAGCCGCCCAATCCAACCAGCAAGAGCCAGATCAGGGCCACCCACCACTCCTGCACAGGAATCCCGTAAAAAAAGTGCACTGTTGAAGCCAGAAGGCCGGCTGCGGCGGGAATCGGCATGCCCACAAAATACTTGCGGTCGGGTCGCCCCGGATTGCGCGGTTGCGCGTCGTGGCTGATGTTGAACCGCGCCAGACGTGAGGCCCCGCCAATCAGGTAGAGAAAGCAGAAGAAAATCCCGGCCTGCACCAGGTGTTGCCCCAACTGCGCGTTGGCGGTTTCCGGCAGAAAATGGAAGCCCCATACAAAAGCCAGTAAACTGGGCGCCACGCCAAATGTAATCACATCCGCCAGCGAGTCCAGTTCCTTGCCAAAGTCGCTGCAGGTGTTGGTCATACGGGCGATACGCCCGTCCAGCGCGTCAAAGGGGATGGCAAAAAGAATGGCGATGGCGGCCCAGTCCAGGTGCGTCTCCGCGTTGCCATTGATGGCCGCGATAGTTTGGATGATCGAGAAGTAGCCCGCGCCAATATTGCCCGCCGTAAACAGCGAAGGCAGCAGGTACATCCCCCGGCGCATCCGCGCCTGCCGGTTGGCCCTGGCTTCGGCTCGATCCAGGTGATTCACAGGCCAACTCCCGCCGTCCCCGGCATTGCTGCCAGCACGCTGGCGCCACCCTTCACGCGTTGACCCGGCCGCACGCGTAGCGTGGCCTCCGTCGGCAGCAGCACATCCACCCGCGAGCCAAACTTGATCAGGCCCACTCGCTGTCCGCGCTCCACCGTGTCACCTTCGCGCAAGTTAAAGACAATACGCCGCGCCAGAAGCCCGGCAATCTGCTTGAAGGTAATCTCTATACCCTCCCCGCGGACGGTCACCACGTTTTGCTCGTTGTGGTCCGCCGAAGCCGGATTCATCGCGTTCAGATATTGTCCTTTTTGATAGCGCACTGCGGTAAGAACGCCACTGATCGGCGAGCGATTCACATGTACGTCAAACACGCTGAGAAAGATGCTGATGCGTTGCCGGGGTCCATCGGGGGTCATCACGGCGGCCGTTTCGGTCACCAACCCATCGCCGGGCGAAACGATCAGCCCGGTGCCAGCCGGAATCTTCCGCTGGGGATCGCGGAAAAACCAGAGAAAAAACACAGCCAGAAGCACTGGCGCAACGCTCCACGCCCAGCCGCGCGTGGCCCACGCCACTACCACCGCTACCGCCAGCAAACTCAAACCGTAGATGTAACCGTCACGAACCATGGTCCCCAACGATTATACGGTCGAATTGCCGGCCTGTTCGAAGTGGTGACGCACACAGTCGCCAAGCGGGCGGTCCTGGCCGCCGTCCCGTGCATCGCCTGCATTCACCAAAAGCCCGAAAGTTCTACGCCAACGCCGCTGAACGGTGTTCGAGAGCGTAAATCAGGTCCTTGGCATGGAGTTTCAACTTCTTCAGTCGTACTTCTTCGAGTTGTTCATCTTCGGAGAGATACGGCTTCTGTATCAACTCTTCCAACCGCTGAGCGTAGCGACGATGTTCGGCTTGCAGGCGATCTATTTCTTCGCTCAGCGTGGAGTCCTTTAATTCATCCATCAAGCACCTCCGCTGTTAACAGAACCTTTACATATATCTCTGCCGCATAACAAACGGCAAGTGGGAAGAAAAGCCAAAGTGACCAAAGGCTGTGGAATTCCCTCGTCAAACCTAGCACAAGTGACGTACGTCACGTTTTTGCCGCTCAGCGCATCATCCGAACTTCGACCAGCGCCGCGAAATGCTACCCCTCAGGTTCGACCTGCTCCGTGAAGCACAATCCAAGACGCATAAGAACTGCATCTTCTACCGGATCAGCGTAGTAGCGCAGCCGTTGGCCCGCTTCTGCAAATCCCAGAGACCGGTAGAACGCCCGTGCCGGACGATTCGACGTGCGCACCTCCAGCAAAATCTCGTGGACATCCGCGCGTCGCAACTCTCCAGCGAGAACGGCAAAAATATTTCGCGCCACACCCTGCCGCTGGAACTCCGCCGTCACGGCAATCGTCTCCAACTCTGCTTCGGGAGGAGTCAGGCGGGCCACAGCGAAGCCGGACAAGCCGCCGAGGTTCTCCGCCACCAGCGCGATGCGCCTTGGAAATGCCGGGTCCAGCACAGCCGCGTAGGCCAGGCGTGGCCAATGGGGCGCATGCTCCAGCCCGGCAGCAATCTCCACCAGCCGGTCCAGATCGCCCGCCGCCATCGGGCGAATGCGAAACTCTTGTGTCTCGGGATTCACTTGCGCTGCTGCCCAGCCGCCGCGGGCGCGCCAAAGATCTCAGCATCGGAGCGGCGCAGGTAGTGCCCGTCCAGCAGCGCCACGTCCACAAACTCCTTGGCCACAATCTGAGCCATGGCCAGATCGATTGCACCGGCCGCGGTGGGCGCAGCGCTGTAGATCAGTTCTGCACCCGGCCAGGCTTCGATCAGCAGCGCGGCTGCAGCCTCGTCGCACACGGCAATCCGCGCTGGCGACGGTTCCAGCGCTGCCAACTCCACCTCGCCTGCCAGCAACTCGCGCGGCTCCGCTCCTTGCCTGCCCAGGCGCAGAAACACCTCGTGGCGATGCGCGTCCAGGGCTGCGGACGCCACTCCAGCCTTGCGCGCCAGCACAGCCAGCCGCGACACCGCCGCCACCGGGATGCTCGCGGGCTCGCTGAGTCCCTTCACCGCGCTCAGGCCCACCCGCACGCCGGTAAAGCTGCCCGGCCCATTCACCGCCACAATTGCGCCCAGTTCCCTCAGCGCTACACCATGCCGTGCCAGCAGTTCGCCCACCGCCGTCACCAGCGTGGCGGAGTAGCTACGCCCCGCCAGCTCCGTCTGCCCCAGAATCTCGACCAGGCCGCCAGTCACACGCCCCAGCGCCACCGAGCCTGAAGGCCCGCAGGTGTCGATACCCAGCAGCATGGATTCAGCCATTTGTCTCCATTACACCGCCGCCAGTGCATGCTCCAGGTCGGCAATCAGGTCTTCCTTATCCTCGATGCCCACTGAGAGCCGCACAAGCCCCTCGGTGATGCCCACCGCTGCACGTTCCCCATCGCTCAACGAGGCGTGTGTTGTGGTAGCCGAGTGCGACGCCAGCGACTCCACCCCGCCCAGCGACTCAGCGTTCAAAAAGACCTTGATCGCGCCCAGAAAGCGCCCCGCCGCCGCTTGCGTTCCCAGGTCGAAGCTCATCATCGACCCGAAGCCCCGCTGCTGCTTCACAGCCAGCGCGTGCTGCGGATGACTCGTCAGGCCCGGATAAGCCAGCCGTGTCACCTTCGGCTGCGTCGACAGGAACTCCGCCACCGCGCGCCCGTTCTCCTCGTGCTGCTTCATGCGCAGCGCCAGCGTTCGGATGCCGCGTAGCACCAGGAAGCACTCAAAAGGCGACAGGATGCCGCCAGCGGCCTTCTGCACCAGGTGGAACCGCTCTTTGTGCTCCTGTGTGCTGCCGATCAGCGCTCCCCCCAGCCCATCCGAGTGGCCGTTGAGAAACTTGGTAGTCGAGTGCATGACGATATCCGCGCCCAGTTCCAGCGGGCTCTGCAACACCGGCGATAGGAAGGTGTTGTCCACACTCACTTCAACGCCCCTGGCGTGCGCAATCTCGCTTACACCGGCAATGTCGGTCAACACCATCAGGGGATTGGTCGGCGTCTCTAGATGAACCAGCTTGGTGTTGGGCCGGATGGCCGCAGCCACGGCGTCCAGGCGCTCCGTGTCCACGTATTCGATCTCGATGCCATAGTGGCGCACAATCTGGTTAAACAGCCGCTGTGTGCCGCCATAGACATTGCGCGAACAGATCACGTGATCGCCCGCGTGCAGCATAGCCACCAGCGCATAGATGGCCGCCATGCCACTGCCGAACGCATGGCCGCTGATCCCGCCTTCCAGCGCGGCCAGCGCCGTCTCCAGCCGGTCCCGCGTAGGGTTGCCGGCACGCGAGTAGTCCCACCCCTTGTCCGAGCCGATGCCGGTGAGTTCAAAGGTGGAAGAAAGGTAAACGGGTACATTCACCGCGCCCGTCAGCGGGTCCGGCTCCTGGCCGGCGTGTACAGAAAGTGTGGAATATTTGTGTGGGGACATGATTAGCTGCTAGCTGTTAGCTCCTAGCCTCTAGCTTATCGCGGCGCACACGTGTATTGAACCAACCTCCAATGCGATTCCAGACATCGTCCCAACCCAACCTACTTTGCGCTCACCCTCAGCAGCAGCACGCCATGCGATGGCACGGTCGCCGAGTACGCGCCGTCCTTGAATTTCACATCGGTGTGCGTCCACAGATCGCGCGCGTTCTTCACCTTGCCGCCCACTTGCAGATCGCTTGCCTTCACTGTCGCTTGCGCCGGGGCCGAGCCAAGATTGATCACGCCCACGGCCACGTCACCGTCCGCCAGCGGCTTCGTCCACGTTTCCAGGTCGCCGCTCTTCACCGGCGACGCCTGTTTGCCCAGCGGGTCCTGGTCGATGGCAATCACTTCCTTGTTCAACAGGATCGACTTGGTCGCCGCAGACATGGTGCGAATGTCATTCCCGGCCAGCAGCGGCGCGGCCGTCAGAGCCCACAGGCTCATATGGCTGCGATATTCGTCATCCGTCATGTGCCCGTTGCCGATCTCCAGCATGTCCGGGTCGTTCCAGTGCCCGGGACCCGCATACGGCGCAGTCGGGACTTGTTTTTCGATATTGCCGATCATGCTCTCCCACGAGTCATGGATGTCGTCTGTGGTGCGCCACAAATTCGCGCCCGTCGGCGGAGCCCATTGCGCTGCGCTCAGCAGACCGACGCTGAGGCTGTAGATCATGGGGCGTCCGGTGGCTTCCAACGCGTCGCCCATCTTCTGGTAAACACCCTGCAAGGATTCTTTCTTATAAATATTGCTCGCGCTGCACCAGTCGTACTTCAGATAGTCAATGCCCCACGTCGCAAAAGTGTTCGCATCCTGCACCTCGTGACCATAGCTTGCCGGATATCCTGCGCAGGTCCGTGGCCCGGGTGAGGAGTAGATCCCCAGTTTCAGTCCCTTCGAGTGCACGTAGTCGGCCAGCGCTTTCATGTCTGGAAATTTGTGGTTCCCCTGCAAGTTGCCCTGTGCATCGCGTATGCCTTCCCAGGTATCGTCGATGTTCACGTAGATATAGCCCGCGTCGCGCATGCCGCTCGACACCATCGCATCGGCCATGGTCCGCACCGTCTGGTCGTCGACCTTGCCTTGAAACAGATTCCAGCTGTTCCATCCCATCGGCGGTGTCTTCGCCAGCCCGTTGTAGGCCACCTTGTGCAGCGGCGGAGGCTCCAGATACGGCAGCTTCTCAAACTCGTCGGCCGGAGTCGCAGGCTTTGCAACATAGGAGTCACCCCATTGCTTCCAGCGCATTTCCCCGTTCGTCAGGTCTCCCACCACAAACGGCTCCTTGTGATCCCAGCCCACGCCGAAAAGCTCAAAGTGATTGCCCATCGCCGTGCCCGTCACATCCACGCCATAGCCCAGCCCGATGTATCGGCCCTTCAGGTCGCTGCCAGTCTGCGTCACCTCGAGAATCGCCTTCAGCACTTCGCCGTTATCCAGCGTCCTGCTTGTCGCTGCCCAGCGTCCGGTAAAACTCTGCCCGAATCCCGGAGCCGCCATGAACACCAAGCAAAAGAAAAAGGCCGCGGCATGCGCGGCAACTACCGGCAACGTTTTTTGCCTACCCCGATTTCCTAGCATCCTGCTTACTCTCCATTTCGAAGGGAAACATCTCTCAGCCGCGCACAACACACTCTCAGGCGCCGTCTGAGTGCCCTATCGCTGCGAGCCGAATTGTACACGGTCCCATGCGCTTCGGGGCGTTTCCGCGCCTCGCCTATAGGCGGAATCAGGTCTGCTGTTGATGTTGGTCCTGGGCTGGGAGGCCGCTGCGCAGAGCAGCAGCGTGGAGCGGGAACATAAAGCTAAATCCCGCCCTCAAAAATCTTCTTTGACAGATAACGCTCCGCCGAATCCGGAATGATGGTCGCAATGCGCTTGCCCGCCCCCAGTTCGCGCGCCAGAGCCGACCCGCGAAAGATGAAACTGTGCCCCATGTATGACAGCCTCTTCTGCTGTCAAGCAAAAACTGCGCGCAGGTTCCCGTTGTGATCGGAGCGGGGTCAAGGGCGCCGCACTTTGGCGTTCATCTTGACCCTTGACGCCGCTCC